>Ga0256829_1000471_pt1 | contig 40588 bp, 33 predicted proteins | sample 131447metaG_FD_185979 | JGI IMG/M metagenome (GOLD analysis project Ga0256829, IMG submission 185979) | Hydrothermal vent microbial communities from Lau Basin, Pacific Ocean - 131-447 | ecosystem: Environmental > Aquatic > Marine > Hydrothermal vents | place: Pacific Ocean: Lau Basin | collected... | reverse complement strand
GGGGGGGGATGCTGCCAGTCTGGCAGGGGTATTGGGCGGGGTGCGTGGAATTGCGAGGGAGAGGGGGATCGGCGCTCCGGATCGGGGGGGATGGAGAGGGGGTCGAATGGCACAGTGATTGCATGTGGTGTGTGGACTGAAACACACCAAGATCCCACGTGGCGCTCAGGTGCTGTGTGGACGGATAGGAGGCATTGATATGGGCAAGATCATCGGGATTGACCTCGGGACGACGAACTCGGTCGTGGCCGTGATGGAGGGCGATACGCCCAAGGTATTGATCAACTCGTCGGGGAACCGGACGACCCCCTCGGTCGTGGGGTTCACGGACAAGGGCGAACGTCTGGTCGGGCAGCAAGCGAAGCACCAGCAGGTGACGAACCCGCAGAACACGGTGTTCTCGATCAAGCGGTTCATGGGGCGTCGTCACTCGGAGGTTTCGAGCGAAGAGAAGCTCGTTCCCTATGAGGTGACGGGTGGCTCGGACGATTTCGTGAAGGTGAAGATCCGTGGGGAGGAGTACACCCCCCAGCAGATCAGCGCGATGATCCTTGGTGAGCTGAAGCGGACGGCGGAGGACTACCTCGGGGAATCGGTCACGGAAGCGGTGATCACGGTCCCGGCGTACTTCAACGACGCGCAGCGTCAAGCGACGAAGGACGCGGGTGAGATCGCTGGGCTGACGGTGAAGCGGATCATCAACGAGCCGACGGCGGCCGCTCTGGCGTACGGGCTTGAGAAGAAGCAGAACAAGAAGATCGCGGTGTTCGACCTTGGTGGTGGTACGTTCGACGTTTCGATCATGGAGATCGGGGACGACGGCGATGGCGGCTCGGTGTTCGAGGTGCTCTCGACCAACGGCGACACCCATCTGGGCGGCGACGACTGGGATCAGCGTTTGATCGACCACCTGGCCGACGAGTTCAGGAAAGCCGAGGGTGTCGATCTCAAGAGCGATGCGATGGCGATGCAGCGCCTCAAGGAAGCCGCGGAGAAGGCGAAGATCGAGCTGTCGAACTCTCAGGAGACGACGGTGAACCTTCCGTTCATCACGGCGACGGACACGGGTCCGAAGCACCTGCAGATGACCCTGTCCCGCGCGAAGTTCGAGACCTTGTGTGAGGATCTGTTCGATCGTCTGAAGACCCCGTGCACGAGCGCGCTCAAGGACGCGGGGCTCGACCCGAGCGCTGTTGACGAGGTCGTGCTTGTCGGTGGTTCGACACGTATCCCCAGGGTCCAGGAGATCGCGAAGGAGATCTTCGGGAAGGATCCGAACAAGAGCGTGAACCCGGACGAGGTGGTCGCGATCGGCGCTGCGGTCCAGGGTGGTGTGCTCACGGGTTCGGTGAAGGACGTGCTGCTCCTCGACGTGACGCCGCTGAGTCTCGGGGTTGAGACGATGGGTGGGGTCATGACGAAGCTCATCGAGCGGAACACGACGATCCCGACGACGAAGACGGAGACGTTCTCGACGGCGGCGGACAACCAGCCGAGTGTGCAGATCCATGTGCTCCAGGGCGAGCGTGAGTTCGCGAAGGACAACCGGACGCTCGGGAACTTCGAGCTGGCCGGGATCGCTCCGGCGCCCCGGGGGGTTCCCCAGATCGAGGTCGAGTTCAAGATTGATGCGAACGGGATCCTTGAAGTCTCTGCGACGGACAAGGGGACCGGGAAGAAGGCGGATATCCGGATCGACAACTCGGGTGGCTTGTCGGATGACGAGATCACGAAGATGAAGGCCGACGCGGAGGCGCACGCTGAGGAAGACAAGAAGCGGCGCGAGCTCGTGGACCTCAAAAACAAGGCGGACGCGATGATCGCGCAGTCCCGCAAGTCGCTCGAGGAGCACGGGGACAAGGTCTCGGGGGATGTGCGATCCCGGATCGAGACGGCGGCTTCCGATCTTGAGACGAAGCTCAAGGACGAGAGCGCGACGGTCGCGACGATCGAGCCCTCGGTGAAGGAGCTGGAGAACGCGACGATGGAGCTCGGAAAGGCGATCTACGAGGCGCAGGCCGCGGATGCTGGGGGTGCTGCTCCCGACGGATCGACGGTCGAGGGCGATGTGATCGACGGCGAGACCGAGTCGTAAGCGATTTGGCTGGATGATTTCCCCAATCCCGCGCCTTCTGGGCGCGGGTTTTTCGTGCGCGTGTTGCGATGGGTCGTGGGTGTTTCTACTGTGGGGTGTCGGTGCGCGGGGATCGTGTATCGACGCTCATTTGCTTTCCCCCCCCACTGCTCTCGCGTGAATCCGGAGGATGAACGATGGCTATTCGGTCTGTGTGTGCGCTGCTCGCGGCGCTGACGATCTCGAACACGCTCGCGCTCGGGGGCGATGTGGAGGATGCGCGGTCGCGCGTCGAGGAAGCGAAGCGGGCGCTGGAAGTCGCTCGCGCGGAGTACGAAGCGGCGATGCTGGAGCTCGCGGCCGCGGAGACGGAGGAATCGGGGGGCGAGTTCGTCGCGCGTTCCGGTTCGTCGGGATCGGGTGTCTCGGCGCAGCCCTCGGAGGGGGCTGATCCTGCGGCGCAGGAAGCGGTTGAGGAGCCCGGGTTCTTCGAGGGCTGGGGGTTCTCGGTTCAAGCGGGGATCACGGGGTCGTCGGGGAACAACGAGAACTTCTCGGGGCGCGCCGGGATCACGGGCGAGCGGAAGACGTCGAAGATGGAGACGACGGCGTTCGCGTCGTATCTGTACTCGACGGCGGACGGACAGAAATCCGCGGCGCGTGGTGAGGCGGGGATCAAGAACGATTGGTTGCTCGATGGTCCCTGGAGGATTTTCGCTGAGGGGCTGTACGAGTACGAGGAGTTCCAGGCGTGGCAGCACCGATTGAGTGCGGCGGGCGGTCTGGGGTACGAGTTCATCAGCAACGACAAGACGACGTTGCTGGGTCGGATCGGTGCGGGCGCGTCGTTCGAGACGGGTTCGAACGCGAACGAGGAGCTTGTTCCCGAGGGGCTCGCGGCGCTGGAGCTGACGCACAAGCTTTCGGACACGACGACGTTCAAGGGTTCGAGCGTGTACTACCCGAGCTTCGATGATGCGGGTGAGTTCCGCTTGACGAACAAGGCGGAGCTGTCGGTGCTGCTCGACAAAGAGTCGAACATGTCGCTCAACGTGGGCGCGGAGCATCGTCATGATTCTGACCCGGGTGTGGGGATCAAGCCCAACGATGTGAACTACTATCTGACACTCGGTTGGACATTCTGACCGAACGAGATCGCGAGTGCACGGATACGGAGATCCGTTTCATCGACCCCTTCCGGATTTCGGGAGGGGTTTTTTGTCGGCCGTCCAGAGGAAGGAGAGCGCGGTGCGCGAGCGCGGGGGGAGCGCGGCGCAGACGTAGAGACGCGCGAGGGGCCGTGCGATGTAGACGGCGAGGACCATCGTGATCGCTTGGATGAGGACGACGCGCGGCGCGACGATGGGGGTGAGGTGGGACTTGGCGATGCTCTGCGCCATCTGGGTTCCTGCGCCGACGTGGTTGAAGGTGAGGGTGAAGGCGAGGGTGGTGGCGGCGATTGCGATGCAGAGGGCGGCCGCTTTCCATCGTGCGGCGTTCAGGAGCGCGAGGGACCAGAAGACCCCGAAGATGGCGGAGAGGATGACGGCGGGGATGAGGAGGATGAGGTATTCGGGGTCGATGGAGGCGTTGAGCCCTCCGGCGTTGGCGATGGTTTCGTCGAGGTGGAGCTCGCGCCATTCGGGGGTGACGATGGACCAACGGGAGAAGGATCGGGTGACGAAGTTGGGGAGGTTGGGGGCTGAGGGGGTGGTGGTCGAGGTGTTCTGCTGGCTCATCTCGAGCCATGCTTGATGATCGGCGGCGATGGTGGTTGCGAGCTCCTGGGAAGCGTTCTCGCACGCGCCCTGGGTGATCCCGGTGTTGATAAGGACGGTGAGCGCGAGGATCCCGAGGGTGAGGGCGATCCAGAGGGCGCTGAGGATGGCGCGGAAGCGGTTCACCCAGTGGGACATGGTTGGGTAGGACTGGAGGGCGGCGGCTTGGCCGCACTCGGGGCAGCGGGTGATGAGGAGGTTGTAGTGGTCCTCCCGGGTGATGGGTTGTCCGAAGAGGTTGAAGCCGCAGGCGATGCAGGCGCGGTCGGCGCGGATCGTGTCGTGGGTGTCGTGCTCGGTCATGGTCAGTCCTGTGCGAAGCGTTTGTTGAGCTTGGTTCGGATCCGTTTGATGCGCCGTTTGGGGAGGGGTGGTCGGTTGGCGCTGAGGATGGAGACGAGGGCGGTCGTGATGGTGATGATCCCGATGGACCCGACGAGCCCGAAGACCCGGAGCCCGATGTTCTCGGGGTCGATGGGATCGATCCGGCGCGCGATGTCGGATCCTGTGAGCGCATCGAGGAGGGTGTAGGGGAATCGGAAAGCGAGGTCGACGTAGGTCCCGAGCGCGGCGATCAAGCTCAGGACGAGGATGGTGCGCCAGAGCGTGGTGTGGGCGCAGAGGGTGCGGAGCGCGGCGGTGAAGAAGAGGAGGAAGGCGGCGAGGATCGCGGTGGTGATGAGGGTTGCGGTGTACTCCGTCGGGTCGAAGCGCGCGGGTCCCATCGCGATGTCGGACCCGAGGAAGGCGATCCCGACGGTGAGGAGGGTGATGAACAGCACGATCCCGCTAACGGCGATGATCCGTCGGATCGCGCCGAGGGATCGGCGGAATCCGCGCCAGAAGATCAGGTCGGGGTGCTTGGTGCGGACACAGGTGTGGGCGCAGCGCGGGCAGGTGACGATCGGCAGCGCGTAGATGGAGTCGGGGATCGCTCGGATCCGTGCAAGTTCGTGGGCGCAGGATGGGCAGGTGTGCGAGATGGGCACGGTGGTGATTGTACGGGATTGTTCAGAATCGATTTCAGGAGTGAATCGATGTCATTCCGCCGCGATCAAGATTCAGCGCGCCAGGTGTTGCCGTCTCTGGTGACTCTTCGGTAGACGGTGTCTCGTTCGACGGGGGTGAAGCCGGCTTCTTGGATGGCGTTTTTGAGGTCGGTGACGGTGGTTTCCTGGTGGGTGGATGCGCCTCCCACTTTGGTGATGTCGTACCAGACGACGGTGCCGTCGATGTCGTCGGCGCCGGCTTCGAGCATGAGCTGGGCCATGGGGAGGGTTTGCATGATCCAGAAGGCTTTCACATGCGGGAAGTTGTCGAGCATGAGTCTGGTGACGGCGATGGTGCGGAGGTTTTCGAGCCCGGCGGGTCCCGGGAGATGCTCGAGCGCGGACCCATCGGGGAAGAAGGGGAGGGGGGTGATGGTCTGGTAGTAGCCGCCTTTGTCGGACATGCTGGGGCTCGGGAGGGTGGCGCCGTCTTTATTCAGGGTGATGACGGGCGCGGTGATCTGCTGGGATTCGGGGATGTCGCGCGCGATGTAGGCGCTGTCTTCCCCGACGTATCCGAGTCGGTCGAGGGCTTGGTCTTGGGAGCGGCGGAGGATCTCCATGTGTCGGAGTCGTTCTTCGCGCTGGTCCACGTGGCCGTAGAGCATGGTGCAGTTGGTGTTGAGCCCGAGTTCGTGGGCGACGAGGTGGACGTCGAGCCATTCGTGGGCGCCGATTTTGGTTTTGAAGGCTTCTTTGTGGACGCGCTCGTCGAAGACTTCCGCGCCTCCTCCGGGGAGGGACCCGAGCCCTGCTTCTTTGAGCTGCTGGAGGACCCAGCGGACCCCGGACTTGGGGTCGTTGCGTTTGTAGACCTTGGCGATGCGCGCGAGGTGGACGAGTTCGACGGCGGTGAATGCTTTTAGGTGGACGTCGGGGGCGACTTCGCGGAGGGCGCGGAGCATGTCGGTGTAGTACTCGAAGGGGAGGTAGGGGTTGAGGCCTCCGACGATGTGGAGCTCGGTCGCGCCGATGGACTGGGCTTTGCGGCCTTCTTCTTTGACGTAGTCGAGGTCGCGGGTGTATTCGCCTTCCTGCCCCGCTTTGCGGTAGAACTCGCAGAACTTGCAGGAGAGGGCGCAGACGTTGGAGTAGTTGAGGTGTCGGTTGATGTTGTAGTAGGCGACATCCCCGTGCATGCGCCGTCGGACGAGGTCGGCGAGTTCGAGGACGCGCCAGATGTCGGGGGTGTGGTAGAGGGTGCGGCCGTCGTCGATGGAGAGGCGCTGTCCCTGCTCGACCTTGCGCGCGATGGGCTCGAGCGCGGGATCCGCGCCGGGGAGACGGGAGGGTGATTCGAGAGAAGGCGCGAGGGTGGTCATGGTCGATGGTATGCGCCGGGGGCGGAGGTTTCAGTGATTTGTGAAAGTTCGTGGAGGGCTCAGGGGAGATCGATCGTGCGGAGTCGTTCGATCATGGCGCTGAGGGCTTTGGCTCGGTGGGAGATCTTGTTCTTCTCCGAGGGGTCGAGCTGGGCGCTGGTGTGGTCGTGCTCGGGGGAGACGAGGAAGATGGGGTCGTACCCGAACCCGTGGTCCCCTCGGGGGACGGTTGTGGAGGGGGTTGCGAAGGGATCGGTCGGGGGGAGCCCGATGCGCCCCTCGAAGGTGCCCTGGGAGGTGGCGAGGATTTCTCCGGAGGGGGTGGCGAGGACCATGGTGCAGACGAAGCGCGCGGTGCGCTCGTCCAAGGGGACGGCGTCGAGTTCTTCGAGGACCTTGTCGATGTTCTTGGAATCGCGTTGTTCGCGCGAGAGCGCGTCCTGGTGGTCCTGGGGGAGATCGAGGACGGCGTAGTGGGAGGAGTTCACGCCGGGGCGGCCTTCGAGGGGGTCGATCTCGAGCCCGGAGTCGTCGGCGAGGCAGGGGAGGTTGGTGAGTTTGGCGTAGGCCGTCGCTTTGATGGTGGCGTTGGCGAGGAAGGAGCCGCCGTCTTCGACGGGCTCGGGGAAGGATTGTCCCAGGTCGTCGAGGCCTTTGATGTCGATGTCGAGGTCCGATGCGCGGAGCATGGATTCGAGTTCGCGGACCTTCCCGGGGTTCTGTGTGGCGAGGATGAGGGTGGGCATGGATGGATGATACGTTGGGGATGGAGCGGGGGTGTCGGGTGGGCGATGGCCGCATACGCTGAGATGATGGCGAACCGACCTGTCAAGAAGTCTTCGAGGAAAGGGCCCGGATCCGGGGCTTCTGATCTGCTGCGCAAAGCGAAGGAGCTGGAAGCCAAGGGGGACGTGGACGGGGAGATCAAAGCGTACAAGTCGTTCCTGTCCCGGAATCGGTCGCACCCGAAAGCGGACCAGATCCGGACGCGCGCGGCGCAGCTGATGGTGATGCTGGGTCGGCACGACCAGGCGATCGACCTGATCTCGATGGGGGGGATCGGGGCGCAGAAGGACTTGCAGCTGATGTTCACGCTGGCGCAGGCGCATGCGTACAGCGGGAACATGGAGGGGTCGCTCGAGGCGTTGGGGAAAGCGCTGGAGATCAACCCGGACTTCGCGCCGGCGATCGCGCGGTGCGCGACGGTGTACATGTACACAGGGAAACGGGACGAGGCGCAGGCGATCATCGAGGCCGCGATCGATCGGGGGGTGGATGGATGGGATATCGATCATGCGTTCGGGGAGATCGCGCCGCGCTCGGGTCGGATCGACGAAGCGGTCGAGCGGATCACGAAGCGGCTCGGGGACCAGACGCTCAAGACGACGGCGCGGGTGGAGCTGGAGATCAAACTCGCGGAGATGCTCGAGATCCGGGGGGACTACAAGGGCGCGTACGAAGCGGCGGAGCGTGCGAACAAGCAGAAGGGGGTGAGCGGGCTTGGGGGGTACGTGCTCAAGGGCGCGAAGGCGCACAACCCGAAGGTGATGGTCGATCGGTACAAGGAGCGGATCGGTCAGTTGATGGCGCTGTTCAGCCCGGAGACACTGCGATCGCTCGAGCCCGACGACAAGGGTCCGGAGCGCCGGGAGGAGATGATCTTCATCTCGGGGATGCCCCGTTCGGGGACGACGCTCCTGGAGCAGATCCTGTCGTCGCACTCGGAGGCGGAGACGGCCGGGGAGGCGCAGGCGCTGATCTGGGAAGCGACGAGGTTAAAGTTCTATCCGAGCCCGGATGAGAGCAGGATCGGTCAGCTGAGCGCGAACAAGCGGACGAAATCGGGGTTAAAGGTGCTCGAGGACCTGCGCCATATCGCGGGGGTGGATGTGCCTTATGTGGTGGACAAGCACCCGGGGAACGATGAGCACGTGGGGTTGCTGAGCGCGATCGCGCCGGGGTGCAAGATCATCATCACGCGTCGTGATCCGAGGGACATCGCGTTGTCGTGTTTCTTCCGGAACTTCGCGGTGGGTCACGAGTGGACGACGAGGTTCGACACGATCGTGGACATGCTCGAGACCCGGCTCAGGATGCACGACTACTGGATGAGCGTGATCCCGGAGCATGCGCCGTGGGTCCCGATCACGATCGGGGAGTACGAGACGATCGTCGCGAACCCGGAATCGGAGGCGAAGCGGCTCGTGGCGCACGCGGGGCTCGGGTGGGAGGATTCGTGTCTGGAGTTCTCGAAGCGGAAGCGGATCGTCCCCACGCTGAACCCGCACCAGGCGGCGCAGGGGGTGTACACGGGGTCGGTGAAGAAATGGCACAAGTACGCTGAGGTCATGGATCCGAAGCAGCTCGATCGGCTCCACGAGATCGCGGAGCGGCACGGGTTCGATTCATGAGCGGTGCGTCAGCCCAGAACGGTGAGGCGCTGCTGAATCGGGCGCAGATGTGCGAGCGGCGCGGGGATGTTGTGGGTGCGATCGATTCGTACAAGTCGTTTCTGGCGCGGCACCCGGACGATCCGATGGCCGCTCGGGCGCGGGCGGTGTGTGCGCAGGCGATGCTGATGAGCAATCGGCTGACCCAGGCGTTGGATCTCGTGAATGAAGCGAAAGCGCACGAGCTCGACGAGCCCGACCTCTGTTATGTCGTGGCGCAGGTCCATGCGTATTCGGGGAACATGGAAGAATCGCTCGGCGCGGCGCGTCGCGCGGTCGAGCTCGAACCGAATAAAGCGCCGTTCATCTCGATCCTGGTGACGGCGCTGGTGTACAAGGGCGAGAGCGAGGAGGCGATCGGGGTGCTCGACGGCGCGTGGGCGCGGGGGCTCGACGCGCCGGAGCTGGATAACGCGCTCGCGACGCTCGCGACGAAAGCGGGGCGGGTCGATGAAGCGATCGATCGGATCAATCGTCGGATGAAGAAGGAGATCCCCGATCCGAAGCTCCGGATCGAGCTGGGGTTTCATCTCGCGGGGTTGTACGAGAAACGGGGGGACTATCGCGAAGCATGGGAAGCGGTGCGGAAGGCGAACGGGTTCGCGGAGCGGATGGCGATGCGCGGGCAGGAGCAGACGGGGAAGCGCCCGATCCCGGCGCTGGGGTATGTGAAGCCGTACATCGATCGGGTGAGCGCAACGTGCGGGATCTTTGACGGTGAGCGTCTGTCGTCGCTCGCGCCGACGGGGGATGAGCCGGCGGATCGTTCGGAGATGATCTTCGTGTGCGGGATGCCCAGGTCGGGGACGACCTTGCACGAGCAGATCCTCTCGGCGCATCCGGAGGCGGAGTCGGCCGGGGAGAGCAACGCGGTGTTCCAAGCGAAGCGCGGGCTGAAGTTCGGACCCAAGAACATGGCTCGGGTGCTGGACACGATGCGCGCGTCGGATTGGTCGGGGATCGGCGCGGGGATCCTGGAGGAGCTTCGTTCGATCTCGGGGGGGTCGCGCGTGGTGGTGGACAAGCAGCCTGGAAACGATGAGTTTGTCGGGCTGCTCGCGGCGTGTGCGCCGGGGTCGAGCGTGATTCTCACGAGGCGCGATCCGCGCGATGTCGCGATCTCGTGCTACTTCCGGAACTTCGTGATCGGGCATCAGTGGGCGACGGACATGCGCGCGATCCTGGGTTTCCAGCGCGCGAAGCTTCAGATGCACGAGCACTGGATGAAGGTGATCCCGGCGCACGCGCCGTGGTTGCGGATCATGACGAGTGATTATGCGGAACTGGTGTCGGAGCCCGAGGGACGGACAAGGGTGCTGCTCGAGCACTGCGGGCTCGGGTGGGATGATTCGTGTCTGCGGTTCGCGGAGCGGGATCGTTTCGTGCCCACCCTGCTCCCGGACCAGGCGAAGGTGGGTGTGTACCAGGGATCGGTCGCGAAGTGGGAGCGCTACGCGGAGTATCTGGATCCGCAGACCCGGAAGATGTTCGACTTCCTCGCGAAGCGGTTCGGGTTCGAGGGATGAGCGCTCGGGGGAAGAGCTCGGGCGCCGGTCCGGACGCGCTCCTACGCGAGGCGCGGGCGCTGGAGAAGAGCGGGGATGCGCCGGGCGCGATCAAGAAGTACCTGTCCTTCATCGCGAAGCACCCGAAGGACCCGAAAGCCCGTCGGGCACGGGTGGTGTGCGCGTCGCGGATGATGAGCGAGAACATGCTCGTGGAGGCGCGGGCGCTCATCGAGCGTGCGCCCGATGAAGAACTGGACGATCCGGACGTGTGCCAATCGGCGGCGCAGGTGTATGCGTACAACGGGATGCTGGGGGAGGCGCTGTCGATCGCGCAGCGTGGAGCGGCGGCGAACCCGGACCGCGCGGACATGATCGCGACGCTCGCGACGGTGCTGGTGTACAAAGGGGATCATTCCGGCGCGGTGTCGGTGCTCGACGAGGCGTGGGCGCGCGGGCTCGATTCGGATCGGCTCGACAACGCGCTCGCCGGGATCGCTCCACGGGTGGATCGGGTGGACGAAGCGATCGATCGGCTCGTGAAGCGGCTCGGGGGTTCGCTGACGGATCCGAGGGTCCGCGCGGAGCTTGGGTTCCATCTCGCGGATCTGTACGACAAACGCGGGGATGATCGGGACGCGTGGGACGCGGCAACGAGCGCGAACGGGGAATCGGAACGGGTCCGGAAGCTCGCGATGGGGATGGGGGCGCCTTCGCTTGGGAATCTGCTCGGGGTGTTCGCGGGTCGGATCCGCGCGACGATGGACGCGATCGATGGGGATGCGCTCGCGGGGCTTGCGCCGGATGACAAGGGCCCGGAGTCTCGGGAGGGGATGGTGTTCGTGTGCGGGATGCCCCGATCGGGGACGACGCTGGTGGAGCAGATCATCGCGGCGCACCCGGAGGCGGAGTCTGCTGGGGAAGCGAACGCGCTGGAGCACGCGCGGAAGGACCTGTGGTTCGTCCCCGAGCACATGGCGCAGATCCTGGATCGGACCCAGAAAGGGAAGTGGTCGAAGATCGGGGGCGCGATCTGGAAGGAGCTTACGGCTCGCGCGGGGGAGGCGCGGGTGGTCGTGGACAAGCAGCCCGGGAACGACGAGCATGTCGGATTGCTCGCGGCGTGTGCGCCGGGGGCGCGGGTGCTGATCACGAGGCGCGATCCGAGGGATGTGGCGATCTCGTGCTACTTCCGGAACTTCACGATGGGGCACGAGTGGGCCGCGGATCTGGGCGCGATTCTGGGGATCCAGCGCGCGAAGCTGGAGATGCACGAGCACTGGCTCCGGGTGATCCCCGAGCACGCGCCGTGGTTGCATGTGTCGAGCGTGGACTACGGGGCGCTGGTGTCGGACCCGGAACCCGAGACCCGGGCGCTGATCGAGCGGTGCGGGCTCTCGTGGGACGACGGGTGTTTATCGTTCTCGGATCGGGAGCGGTTGGTGCCCACGCTGATGCCCCACCAGGCTCGGCGCGGGGTGTACACGAGCTCGATGGCGCGTTGGGAGCGCTACATCGAGTTCATGGGCGACGCGCATGTGCGCGAGCTCGAGGATCAGGTCGAACGATTCGGGTTCGGTTGATCAGTCGTCGGCGGGTTCGGGACGCTCGAGACGCTCGATGGTGCCGTCGTTCTTGTCGATGAGGATCACGTCCGCTTCGTCGAGGAAGAGCCCGTGGTCGATGACGCCGGGGATGTCGTTGAGCTCGGAGGCGAGTTCTTCGAGGTCGTCGCCTTCGGCGATGGACGCGTCGAGGACGAGGTTCCCGTTGTCCGTGAGGAAGAGTCGGCCGTCGAGGTCCTGACGGAGGACCCCGGAGACCCCGATGTGGCGGAGGGCTTTGCGGGTGGTGGCGAGCCCGTAGGCCATGACGGCGATGGGGAGGGGGAACTTCGCGCCGACCTGGGGATCGGAGACTTTGTCCTCGCTGACCATGAAGACGGTCTGCTTTGCGGCCCAGCAGAGGATGCGTTCGCGGGTCATCGCGCCTCGAGAGCCCTTGAGGATGATCATGTTGCGATCGACCTCGTCCGCGCCGTCGATGAGAACGTCGAGCTCGTCGATCATCGCGAAGTCCACGATCTTGAGCCCGAGGGATCGCGCGAGGTCCTCGGCGCGGTCGGAGGCGGCGACACACTCGATGTCGAGCTTCTCGTCGATGACGCGCTGCGCGAGGGCGTGGATCCCGCGCGCTGCGGTCTGTCCTGCGCCGAGCCCGACCTTCATCCCGGAGGTGATGGATTCGATGGCGGCGTTTGCGAGGGCGTCACGCGCGACTTGCTGCTGTTGCTCACTCAAAGCGGATCCCCTGTGCGAGGGTGAGTTCGGAGCCGTGGTTGATGGTGCAGGTCTGACGGCGCATGTAGGACTTCCAGGAGTCGGAGCCGGATTCGCGGCCGCCGCCGGTGTCTTTTTCGCCGCCGAAGGCGCCGCCGATCTCAGCGCCGGAGGTGCCCAGGTTGACGTTGGCGATGCCGCAGTCGGAGCCCGCCCCGGTGGGGCTGAGGAAGCGTTCGGCGCTGGCGCTCGCGCCGGTGAAGATGGCGCTGGACAAGCCCTGGTCGACGTTGTTCTGCATATCGATGGCATCTTCGAGGTTGGTGTAGGTGAAGACGTAGAGGATGGGGGCGAAGGTTTCCTCGAGCGCGATGGGGAGGTTGTTGTCCTTGGGGGCGCGGATGATGGTGGGCTTGACGAAGTTGCCGCCCTCGCAGTCGCCGCCGGGGTTGTGGCGCTCGCCGCCGGTGAGGAGCTCGCCGCCTTGGGCTTTGGCTTGCGCGACGGCGCTCTCGTACTGCTCGACGGAACCCTCGGTGCGGAGGGGGCCCATGAGGACGGTTTCGTCGAGGGGGTCACCGATCCGGACGGTTTCGTAGGCCTTCACGAGCTTGGCGACGAAATCGTCGGCGATGGACTCGTGGATGATGAGTCGGCGCGAGGTGGTGCAGCGCTGACCCGCGGTGCCCACGGAACCGAAGACCGTGGACTTGAGCGCGAGGTCGAGGTTGGCATCGGGTTCGATGATGACGGCGTTGTTGCCCCCGAGTTCGAGGAGGCATTTGCCCAGGCGCTGGGCCACAGCGGCGCCGACGTGGCGGCCCATGCGGCACGACCCGGTGGCGCTGATGAGGGGGTAGCGCTTGTCGTGGATCATGGTTTCGCCGACGACGTCGTCGGTGCCGATGACGAGCTGGAAGAGGTCGGGGTGTCCGGCTTCTTCCGCGATGCGCTGGGCGATGGTGTTGGTCGCGATCGCGGTGAGGGGCGCGAGGAGGGAGGGCTTCCAGACGCAGGAGTCGCCGCAGACGGCGGCGAGCATGGCGTTCCATCCCCAGACGGCGTTGGGGAAGTTGAAGGCGGTGATGATCCCGACGGGCCCGAGGGGGAGCCACTGCTCCTTCATGGCGTGGAGGGGACGCTCGGAGGGCATGGTTTTGCCGTAGAGCATGCGGGACTGGCCGACGGCGAAGTCGGCGATGTCGATGGTTTCCTGGACTTCCCCGATCCCTTCGGCCTTGATCTTGCCCATCTCAAGGGAGACGAGGGAGCCGAGGTCCTCGAGGACTTCCCGGTAGGCGTTGCCGATCCGGCGGACGAGGTCTCCGCGCGCGGGGGCGGGGACGGTGCACCACTTCTTGAAGGCTTCCACGGAGCGTATGGTGATGTCCTCGTAGGACTCGGCGCTGTCGAGGGTGACGGCGGCGATGGGCTGGTTCGTGGCCGGGGCTCGCACCACGACCATGTTGTCGGATTCGTGGGTTTCGTCGCCGCGGATGTCGGTGACGACGCGCGGGTGGTTGACGAGGTCGAGCGATTCGAGGAGCGGATGGATCGTGTGTGCTTGTGTCATCGGGGCACGATACGCACGAGGTTGGGTCGATGGGGATCGTGATGGGGTGAATGGTGGAGTTCTTCGGCGGATATGCTCGGTTCGTGAGTGCGGATGCGGGACAGCACGAGGATGGGGGTCGGCGCGGGTTCGCGTTTCCTGTGGCGCACCTGATGGGGCTGGCGCCGCTGGATGTGTGGGTCCGGACGATCCGTCGATCGGGTGGTGTTCGTCCGGGGTATTGGATCCGCTTGGTTGGGGTGCTGTTCACGTCGCTGGTGGGGACGATGTGTTCGACCCCGGAGCGGGTGTTGGTGTGGGCATTGAGACGGGGGAGGCCGGGGGGGCGGGAGCGGTTCGAGCATGCGCCCGGGGTGATCGTGATCACGGGGTACTACCGATCGGGGACGACGCATGCGCAGAACCTGATGTCGTGCGGTCCTGGTGTGGTGACCCCGAGGTGGGCGCAGGCGCTGATGGGTCAGGGGTGGGTGGTGTCGTGGTTCATCGCGCGGCTGCTGCTTGTGCCGTTTGTTGGGAGTTCGCGCCCGCAGGACGGGGTGGGGTTCGGTCCGATGTGGGCTGGGGAGGACGACTTCGCGCTCGCGACGTGGGGTGTGTGCTCGACGCTCCCGGGTCGGTTGGTGTTCCCGGGGTCGTGGGGATACTGGTCGCGGTTCAACACACTCGAGGGGTGTGACGAGCGCGAGCGGGCGCGGTTCCGGAGGACGGTGGCGGGGTTTGCGTGGAAGGTGACACGGGCGAAGCGCGATCGAGTGCTCGTGCTGAAAACCCCGAGCCATGGGACGCATCTGGGGGAGTTGAAGACCGTGTTCGGGGAGTCGATGCGCGTGATCCATCTGGTGCGTGAGCCCGGCGCGGTGGTGGCTTCGAATATGCGATTGCACCATGCGCTGAAATCGCATGTGCTCGGGGATCCGGTCGGGGTGGATGAACTCCGGACGCGGATTGTGGAGGAGTATCTGGAACTGGAACGCGCTGCCAAGGTGGGGCTGGAAGGGATCCCGCACACGGTCGTCGAGCACGAGGATCTGGTTGCGGATCCGGTCGGTGTCCTGCGTTCGGCGCTGGATGCGATCGGTCATCCGATGACGGATGCGCACGAGCGGGCGATGGTTCGGTATCTGGGGGAGCTGGGCGCGTACGAGCGGACGAAGCACGGGGATGCGCCGATGGGGTCCCCCACTGTTGACGAGGGGGCGAAGCTCGACGAGATCCGGACGATGCACGGGCGCGGGGAGCCGGTACCGAGGGTTCCCATCGACCCCATCGTGCGCGAGCGAAGGACGGTGCTGGGGGTGCTGAGCGCCATCGGGATCGCGCTGGTGTTCGCGCTCGTGTGGGTGGGGCTCGTGTGGCTGTTTCGTCAGGCGCTCCCGGGGTGGAAGCCGCGGTTGGATCAGCTGGTGTGGGTCGGGGGCGCGTGTATCGGGCTCGGGGCGCAGCGGGTGGGGGTTGTCGGATCACGGGGGCTCGGGGTGCTGTGCGCGGCATTGACGATCGGGGTGTATCTGGGGGTGTCGTTCCCGATCACGGTGATCAACTGGAACTACGGCGCGGCGTACGGGCATGAGGAGTGGGTGAAGCACAACACGAAGGGCGCGATCGAGGGGGTGATCGCGTTGTCGTCGATCGTGTTCGCGCTGCTGGGCGCGGTCACGGGGTACAAGCACGGGTCGTATACGGGGCCCAGAGCGCCCGGGACGTGAGGTTGTCGATGGCGCATAGAGTTGGGGATGCGTGAACTGCTGATCGTGTTTCTCGGGGGCGGGCTGGGCTCGATGGGGCGCTACGGCGTGGGTCGGCTGGTTGCGTCGTCGGTGAAGGAGAGTTCGATGCGCGAGTCGTGGCTGTCGATGGTCCCGATCTCGACGCTGACGGTGAACCTTGTCGGGTGTGCGCTGATCGGGCTCATGTGGGCTTGGGCGCATCACCACGAACGGGACGCGACGAACGGGTGGATGCTGCTGATGGTCGTGGGTGTGCTCGGGGGGTTCACGACGTTCTCCTCGCTGGGGTACGAGACGTTCGAGCTGATGCGCGAGGGACGCGCGGGTCATGCGATCGGGTACGCGCTGGGGAGTGTGGTGCTCGGGCTGGTGTGTGTGTGGATTGCCTATCTGATGGGAAGCGCGATGCTCGGGACGGGGAGGGGCGCATGATCGTGCATGTGATCCGTCACGGGAAAGCGTTCCAGGACTCGGACACGGGTCTGGATCGGGACAGGGCGCTCAAGCCCCGGGGTCATCGTCAGGCGCGGGCGCTCGCGGCGATGCTGGCCGGGGCGGAGGTTACGCCGGCGCTGGTGCTGAGCTCCCCTTGGAGACGGGCGCGGGAGACGGCGGGACCGATCTGGGAGGCGCTGGGGCTGCTCGAGCAGATCGATGATCGGATGAGCGGGGATCGGGGGGTGTCGGATGTGGTCGATCTCATCCGGGACAGCGCGGGGGCGGCGTCGATCGCGATCGTCGGGCACAACCCGATCGTGTCGCGCGTGGTGGATGTGCTGGTCGGGGGTGTGAGCGCGCCGTACGAGTACGGGCTGCGCACGGGGGAATGCGCGATCGTGCGCGTCAACCCGGATCATCCTGTGGGGTCGGGGACGTTGATCGAGATGTTCCGGGAGGAGCTCGAGGACTGAGGCTCAGTCATCGACGGGGTTGTCGTCGGATTCGAGCATGTGCTCGCGCGCCCAGGTCTCGATCTTGGGGACCTGCATGGGGAGGGTCGCGAAGATGAGCTCGTGCCCCATCGGGTAGACCCAGCGCTCGGGTTCTCCGAGCGCTCGGTAGAGCGCGTCCCCGGTTTTGGCCGGGACGGCTTTGTCGCTCGACGCATGGAGCATGAGGACGGGGACCCCCCGGAGCTCGGGCGCGGTCTTGAGCGCATCGAGATTGGAGGATTCGAGGTACGCGCTCGACACCTGATCGATGAGCTCGGGATCGAGGTCCGTGACTTCCATCGCTTCTTCATCGACGGTGAGGAACTCGATGGCGTCGATCCATTTGGCGTAGTTGGAGGTCGCGGAGATCTCGAAGAAGTTGCCCCCCCCGGCGATGAGGACGCAGGCGCTGAACTGCGCGGGGTCGTAGGCGTAGACGGTCGGGAGCACCATCGCGCCCCCGGACATCCCCATCAGGAGCACGGGGTTGGTCGCGTTGTCCGGGTTGTGGAGGTGGACGTACCCGAGGGCTTCGTGGACGGCGTAGGCGCACTCGGCGGTGCGTGTGTCGTACATCCGCGCGACCTCGTCGGCTTTGTTCCCGGCGAAATCCGATCCGACGAAGTAGCTCGCGCGTTGGGTGAAACGCGAGGGGTGCGCGAGCATGCGGAGGACGGCGTAGCCCTTGGAGCGGAAGTACCGCTCGGTCGCATCGACGATGGGCTCGGGGGTCCCGAACATCCCGGGGAGGATGACGAGGGTCGCGATAGGGTCCCGGTCTTTGAGTGGGTTGCGATAGGTGAACCAGGTGCGTTCGAGGAAGACGTGCTCTTCGGTGTCGGCCGTCCCGGGTTTTTTGCCCGTGTTGTCGATGGCGCTGACGAACTTGAAGAGGAGTTCGGGTTCCTCGACATCGCGCGGGGGGAGGGAGGGATCGCGCTGGGTGAAGAGGAAGGAGCCCGGGCCTTCGGCGCGGAACTTGTAGGAGGATTCGATCCCGAGGGCTCGCGCGAGCGCGTCGGCGTCGTCGTATTCGGTATCGGAGACGCGCAGGGTGTGGTGGCGCGAGAGGTGGGCCGCCCCGAGTTCGGAGAGGGGGTGCTCGATCTCGACGATGACCCCTCGGGTGTCGGGGTTGTTGCCCCAGCGCGCGGGCCAGCGATCGGAGGAGGTGGTTGTGGGGAGGGCGTCGCTCGTGGTTTCCGGGCGCGTTTCGCTCGTGTCGGCGCGTTCGACGGGCGCGAAGGACGCGGGCTGGATGCTCCGGCACGCGCCGAGGACGCCGGAGAGCGCGAGGAGGGCGGAGAGCAGGATGTGTCGGGGTTGGGTCATGCGCGAGGTCCGGATGGAACGATGAGACAATGATCGTAGGATCGGGTCGTTCGTCCCTCAGTGTTCGGTTTCCATACGTGAAAGGTTGCTCCGATGTCCACAACGCACGAATCTGTCGAGGATTTCGCGACGGATGTTCCGGTCCCGATCGTGCGTTGTGTGCTCGGGGGGGTGCTGATGGGGCTCGCGAACCTCGTTCCCGGGATCTCCGGGGGGACGATGCTCGTTGCGTGCGGGATCTATCGACGCTTCATCGATGCGATCTCGGACGCGACCCGGTTCAAGCTCTCGAAGCGCGTGATCCTGACCCTGGGGTGTGTGGTTGCTGGCGCGGGGTTCTCGATCGTGGCGCTCGCGAGCGCGATCTCGTGGGCGCTTGCTGAGTTCCGGTGGGTGATGTTCGCGCTCTTCATCGGGCTGACCCTCGGGGGGGTCCCGATCCTGTGGAAGCTGGCGAAGCCCATGGGGAAGGACACGATCGTCGGGCTCGTGCTCGGGCTCGTCGCGATGGGAGCGTTGGTGTTCCTTCAGGAGTCGGGCGCGGGGGGTGGTTCGTCGTCGGGGTTCGTGTGGCTCATCGTCGGGGGCGCGGCGGCGGCGAGCGCGATGATCCTCCCGGGGGTGTCGGGCGCGTTCCTGCTCTTGCTGCTGGGTCTGTACGAGACGATCATCGGCGCGATCAAGGACACACTCAGCGCGGCGAAGGACGCGAACGTCGAGGCGCTGGTCGATCAGCTCTCGATCGTGGTCCCCGTGGGGATCGGGGTGGTGATCGGGGTGGTCGGGGTGTCGAACCTGCTGCGCTGGGTGCTGCACCGATACGAACGCGCGACGCTCGGGTTTCTGCTCGGGTTGATCCTTGCGGCGCCGCTCGGGCTGTACCCGTTCCGGGAGGGGGTCGAGCCCGAGATCGGGGACGTAATCAAGAACGAGGTGGTGACGGCGGAGAACCTTGACGAGATGCGCGCACACGACAACGCGAAGGACTGGGAGCAGCGCACGTTCGCGCCGAGCGCGGTGCAGGTGCTCGGGGCGCTCGGGCTGATCGCAGTTGGCTTCGGGGTGACGATGGGGATCGCGAAACTTGGGGGTGAGGAAGAGGCTCAGGAGTCGTCGGCTTCGGCTTGATCCGAGGGTGTTGAAGCTGCCCACCCCCCCCACCCCCCCATCGCTTTCGGCGCGTTCTTTCGGCGCGTCCAGAGGAGGACGGCGATCCCGGCGATGAGCATGAGGAGGGAGTAGAGCTGGCCTCGGGTGAGGGGGCCGAACTGGGAGATCCCGGAGTCGGGGAGGCGGACGAGGTCCATTGGGATGCGTCCCAGCGCGTAGACGACGAGCATGGTCGCGCCGATGACCCCTGGGGTTCGGGGCTTTCGGGCGATGAACCAGACGACGGCGAGGACGAGGAACCCGTCGAAGAAGGACTGCATGAGCTGGGTGGGGTAGCGGGCGGATATCAACGGGTCGAGTTGGGCTTTGAGCGCGGTGTCGCCGCGCTGGATGAACTCGAGGATCCGGAGGTAGCCCAGCTCCCAGTCGGTTTCGCCGGGGAGGAGGTGGTTGAGGGAGAGATCGATGATCTGGTCGATCTGGGTCTCGGTCTGGGGGAGGGTGGAGAGGGGTCGCTCGATGATCTCCTGGGGGTACTTCACGCTCCACCAGGGCGCGGTCTCACCCGGGAGGGCGGCGACTTTGCCCAGGAGTTCCCCGTTGATGAAGTTCGCGATGCGCCCGAACGCGAGCCCGAGGGGCGCGACGAGGGCGCAGAGGTCCATGACGTGGAGGGGGGGGCACGCGCCGACCCGGTTGCCTTTGTCGTCTTTGAATCCTCGGGAGATGAACCAGGCGGCGAGGATGACCCCGACGAATCCGCCGTGGGAGGCCATGCCGCCTTGGGTGAGCTTGAGGACACCCCAGAAGGGGAAGTCGGCGCTGAAGTCGGTGAGGAGCGCGGGGTCGTAGAGGAAGACGTACCCGAGGCGGCCGCCGACGACGACCCCTGCGACGAGGAGCATCATCATGTCGGGGATGCGCTGCGCCGGGAGGGGGGTGAAGTTCCGCTTCGCGAGTTTGACGAGGAGGAGGTAGGCGGCGAGGAAGCCGAGGAGGTAGGAGACCCCGTACCAGCGGATCCCGAAGTCCCCGGAGATGCGGAGCGCGAAGGGGGAGAGGTCGTGGAACCACGCGCCGAGTGTGACAGGAGGGGTCACGCGATGGTCTCCAGGACGGACTCATCCTCGACGGGGATCCGGATCCCGAAGAAGCGTTCGGTGTTGTCGTCGATGATCCGGTGGAAGTCGGGGAAGGGGGTGTCGCGGAGCTGCGCGAGGTGCTGCGCGGTGTAGCGCGCGTACCCGATGCGGCACGGGCGCTCCCCGCGCTTGGGCTCGGGGGTGAGGAAGGGCGCGTCGGTCTCGACCATGATCCGATCGTTGGGGACGAGGAGCGCGGCCCGCGCGACGTCCTTCGCGTTGGAATAGGTTGCGACCCCGGTGAAGGAGATCATCGCGCCGAAATCGAGGACGTCCCGGGCTTCGTCCTCGGTCCCCGTGAAGCAGTGGAAGACGTAGCGGGATCGGTCGAGGGTGGACTGGCGCAGGATCGGGAGGAGGTCCGCGAAGGCCTTTCGGCAATGGATCACGATCGGGAGGGCGTTGCCCTCGTCGGCGATGGATTCGATGACGGCGAGCTGTTCCGCGAGCACTTTGAACTGGTGCTTTGCGTGATCGGATGTGTGGTGGTGGTCGAGCCCGAGCTCACCGAAGGCGACGCACTTGGGTTCCTTCGTATGGGCGCGGAGGACGTCCCAGTCGTGGGGATGCTCGTGCGCGTAGAGGGGGTGGACCCCGGCGGTGCAGTAGACGTTGTCGTGCTCCTGCGCCAGACGGAGGGTGTCGAGGGAATCGACGGTCGTGGTCGCGATGGAGATCGCACCCGTGACCCCGAGGGACCGTGCGAGCTCGAGTTCTTCGTCGATGCGGCCAGAGTAGTCGGGGAAGGTCAGATGGCAGTGGGTATCGATCACGGGGGAGGATAGGGGTCGCGTTGGGGGTTTGGGATGGAAATGATGGGTCATGGACGAGCTGATCACATCGCTTCCCCGACTCCCCCACCGCTCCCCGGACGGGCACAAAGGCACGTTCGGGAAGGTCGCGATCGTCGGGGGGTGCGCGGGGCGGGATGTCTCGGACGATGAGGATACCCGGGCGCGGATGATCGGGGCTCCGGCGCTGTCTGCGATGGGCGCGGTGCGCGCGGGGTGCGGGCTCGTTGCGATCGGGGCGCCGGATCCGATCCTGAGCCATGCGCTGACGATCGCGCCGTTCGCGACGGGTCTTCCGATCCGGGTGGACGAGCACAACGAGATCGAGCCCAGCGACGGGGCTCGGGTGGTTGATGAGCTGTGCGCGTCGTCGGATGCGCTGGTGCTTGGGCCGGGGCTCGGGTCGGGGGAGTCGATCGAGCGGTTGGTGGCGCGGACGTTGTCGAAGGAGCTGTTCGGGAAAGTGCGTGGGTTCGTTGTTGATGCGGATGCGCTCAATGCGCTCTCGAGACTCACGGACTTCGCACGCGAGGTTCGGGTGCCGTGTGTGCTGACACCCCACCCGGGGGAAGCGGAGCGGTTGTTGTCGGCGTTGTCGATCGGCGGGGACCCGGCTGGGGATGACGAACAACGGCGTCGCGCGTGCGCGGCGCTCGCGCGTCGGCTCGGCGCGGTCGTCGTGCTCAAGGGCGCGCGGACGATGGTGAGCGATTCGGTCCGGACGTGGATCGATGACACGGGGGCGCAGCCCGCGCTCGCGACGGGGGGGACGGGGGACGTGCTGTCGGGGGTGATCGGGTCGTTGATTGCGCAGGGCGCGGGGGATGGGGACCTGATGCTGGGCGCGTGTCTGGGTGTGAAGGTGCACACGACGGCCGGGGCTCGGTGGTCGGCGCAGCACGGCGCGGGCTCGGGGCTCGATCCGCGCGAGCTTGCGGACGAGATCCCCGGCGCGATGGGGGAGATTCGCCGTTCGTACGAATTCGGCGCGTGATCGGCTTTGCGCAAACTTGACAGACCCCTTTCACGCCCCCTTCGTCTTAACATTCGTTCTTAACATTGGCGCAAACCGCGACTCTGCGGTCACTTTCGCTACGCGACCTCGCCGAACCCTTGAAATACAGTGTTAAGACGGCTCCGCGCTAGCGCGTTCTTCACGATCGCGCGGGTTGAGTTCGAGTGTGCGCTCACTGAACCTTGACCTGATCCTCGCGCAGAACTTATCCGGCGCGTGGGGGCACTTGGTTACGGTTATTCACACCCACCTGCTGCATGGAGTCAGGACATGGCTGAAGGACATCGGAATCGGGATCGTGGTCACGGGTTCACGCTCATCGAGCTGCTCGTCGTCATCGCGATTATCGCTTTGCTCATCGGGATCCTCCTCCCGTCGCTGTCCTCCGCTCGCAAGAGCGCGTGGGCTGTCATCGCTGGGACGAACGCGCGGAGTGTGGTCCAGGCGGCGACGATCTATCAGGGCGACAACAAGGACACTCTCCCCCCGTCGTACGTGTACGCCGCGGAGCGGGACGGGTTTGAGTGGCGCCTCGAGGATCAGCAGGAGAATCACCCGAACCCGATCAACGGGTACCTCCACTGGTCGTACTTCCTCTTCAACAACGGGGAGCTCCCCCAGGACGCGTTCGAATCCCCGGCCGTGCTCAACCGTGGGGCGCCCCGCTCGAACCCGGGTCCGGACGAGCTGGACTGGGAGCCCGGTCAGATCAACGACATGGGCCAGCCCGTCGGCGGCGACTTCCCCGAGGATCGTCAGGTGCCACGGCTCGCGTTCGCGGCGAACGCGGCGGTGATGCCTCGCAACAAGTTCGTCCTGACGGGCAACAACCGTCGGACCTCGAGGCTCGTGAAGGGCGCGAAGATCTACTCCCCCGCGCGGGTGATCATGCTCGCGGAGTTCCGTGAGACGGCGAACTGGGCTTCGCTCGCGGAGCAGTCCTCGAGCAACGAGACCGTGTCGCTGATCAAGTCGCACCGCCCGATTACGCCGTTCAAGGGCATGAGCACGGGCTCCGCGGTGTTCCGTGAGCTTGATAGGGGGAACTCGGGGCAAGCGTCGTTCGGGTACCCGACGATCGAGGAGTTGACGGAAGAGCTCAAGTCGATCAACGCGCAGAGCCGGTACCTGCTCGACGGCGGGGGTGGCTCGAACACCTCGCTCGGCGCGGTCGGGGACCACCACAACGGGAAGTCGAACTTCGCGTTCATCGACGGGCACGTCTCGCTCATGACCGTGCTCGAGACGGTCGAGCAGCAGCTCTGGGGCGATCGCTTCTACTCGATGTCCGGCGGCAACAAAGTCGATCAGGACGGCGAGTTCGGGTACCCCTGATTCACTGACTCCACGACACGCCGCGGGAAACCGCGGCGTGTTTGTTTCACACATGTCGTTGCGGGCGCGAGGAGAAGCCCGTTCCGTTCCAGGGACAGGACGTTGAAATCAAATCTGGAGTGCTCGGACGCGCGTTGCGCTCGGGCTGTGGTATCGGTCTGTATTGACCAAAGGAGAGATCTCTCATGTTGACGAACACTCAGAAGCTCGGTCTGCTCGTCGCTGCGTGCGGCGGTGCGGCCTCGATCGCGTCGGCGCAGCCTTTCGGGGTTACCGGTTCGGGCGCGACGCTCCTCCAGGCGCTGTTCAGCGCCCCGGCGAACACGCTCGATTTCATCGACGTGGACGGTGACGGGAACACCCCCGAGCAGCTCGCGCCGTTCGACGCGACCTTCCCCTTCATCTCGTCGCAGTACCTGCACTTCAACTACCGGGTCACGGGCTCGGGCAACGGTTTCGCTGAGATGCGCGACTGGGGCACGCTCTTCGCGACGGCCGCCGACAACGACGCGGCGAACCTCACCCTGAACTCCGGGGACGCGGACGCGGCGTACTTCAACACGAACCAGTACATCTCCGCTGAGGTCCTCTCCTCCCCTCCCGGGAACGCCGCCAACCCGGGCGGTGTCCCCTTCCGTGTCCTGACCGATGGGTCGTACATGATCACGACGGGCACGGGCGCGGGCACGGGTGTCCAGGTGGACTTCTCGGCGCTCGACGTCCCGGTCTCGTGGTTCGTCATCAACGACTCGGGCGCGGCGCAGTACAACCGTGTCCCGGCCGCTCCGGGGTACGGGAACAACCCGCGCACGGCCGTCGATAAGGAAACCGGTGCGGCGATCTCGCAGGGCAACAAGCTCAAGACCCTCGTTTCCCCGAACGGCGTGACCCTCAACACCAACACCCTCAGCCCCGACGCGAACACCATCTACGACACCCCCGTCACCCTGACCCCCGTCGCGGCGATCGTGAACTACGGCGCGGGGATCCAGCAGATCGACATGTCCGACCTCCGTCACCTCAACGCGACGGGTCGTCGGATGAGCGGCGAGAACCTGATGGTTGTCACCCGTGACTCCGGTTCGGGGACCCGCAATGCGTTCATGAACGGGATCTGTCTCGACCCCTCGTGGGGCGTTGGTGAGAACGTCGGTCCGAAGACCTCGGACAGCTTCAACGACCGCGTCGGTGCGGGGTACCAGCCCTCCAACAAGGGCGGCTCGTCCCGTATGGAAGACACGGTCGTCAACAACCGTCTCGCGGTTGGTCACACGGGTGCTGAGCGTGGGTTCTCGAGCGACTGGCTCGACATCGGTGAGTGCGATCTGCTCGCGGTCCGCGCGGACCTCAAGGGCGGCACCACCTTCGCTCGTCCGACCATCGCGAACGTCGTTGACGGCTCGGCCGACGGCTACAACATCATCGGTCTCGGTGGTATCGCGACGATCGGTGATCCCCGCTCTGCGCCCGCGAACAAGGGTGGTTGGGGCTGGGATCCCTCGGAGATCGGACCGAACCCCAACCCGGTCCAGCCCATGCGGAACGTCCAGGCCGCCGCGTACGTGAACAACATCACCCGTTCCGCCGCCGCTGTCGCGACGCTCCCGAGCGATCCGGCGAACGCGTTCTCCCCGGGTGAGTTCCTCGGTGTGCAGTTCGTGCTCCCCGAGACCTCGTTCAACGTTCCCCAGGTCACCCCGGATCCATCCGAGACCTGTATCCCGATCGTCCCCAACGCGAACCGGAACCCGGTGCTCACGGACTTCGTGCTCAACGATCCGTTCAACGTGCTCGCGAACCCCGAGTACGCCGCGTTCAACCAGGATCGCGCCGGTGAGGTCCCCGCGCGGACCACGGGTGTGACCTACTCCGACGGGGTCGTCAACGGCACGTTCTACGAGTCGATCGACGGCACCCGCATCGACTACGGCACGTTCGTCGGCTCGACGGACTCCGACCCCGAAGCGGAGAACCCCCGGAACAAGATCGCGGGCGACTTCGACGGCGACGGCGCTCGGACGACCAGCGATGTCGCGGACATGATCGATGCGTACAACTTCCGTCACTCCGGCGGTTCCTGGTCCGGTGGTTCGGTGAACCCGGACGGACGCGCGTGCCCCGAGCTCCTCGGTGACTTCGATTCCGACGGCAACTTCGACATGGCCGACGTCCGGTACTGGGCCGACGGTCTCCACGTGGTCGGGGGGAACCTCGATCGCAAGGCGGGCTTTACGGCCGTCGATGCGGCCGCCGGGATGAACTTCTTCGGGACGGCGCTCGTGACCGGTTCGTACGACAACGGTGACTCGCGCGGCGACGTCGCTTCGGCGGCGTACTTCGGCGCGGGTATGGGCAACGTCCCGACCCGTGGGTTCAAGCCCAACGGTCACGACGGGATGGTCGATGCGAGCGATATCGATTACGTCTGTGTCAACTTCGGCGACTGGTCCGTCATCGACCAAGCGGTCTTCATGGACCTCTCGTGCGACATGAACGGCGACCTCGTCGTTGACAGCGCGGACGTCGATGAGATCATCGTCAACATCCTCGATTCCGAGCTCGGCGACATCGACCTCGACGGCGACGTCGATGCTGATGACCGTCTCATCATCGAGAGCAACCAGGGCACGGGCATGCTCTACTCCGAGGGCGACTTCGACTGCGACGGCGACGTCGATGCGGACGACCTCGCGGCGTGGGACGCGCTCGGCGGCGGTTGCTCGGCCGACCTGAACATGGACGGTCAGTTCGACTTCTTCGACATCTCGTTCCTCCTCCAGAACTCGGTGGACTTCAACGGCGATACCGGGTTCGACTTCTTCGATATCTCTGCGTTCCTCCAGGCCGGCGCGGCGTGCCCGTAATGACCTGAGGGATTGCTGAACACACAACACGGCGGCCGCTCGGGAGACCGGGCGGCCGTCTCTTTGACGACAGATCCCCGTTTTTGGCTCGCGAGGGACAAACTAGGGGAATTTCGCTGTTTCTGAAATAGGTCTTGCACTGTTTCTGAAATGGCAGTACGGTGCGTTCATGAGCGGATACTCGGACACCCACTCGACGCAAGCGCCTTCCTTTGAAAGAGATACGGTCGATGCTGTCGCCCAGGCCCGAGAGACGTATGCGCGGGTGATCGAGCTCAAATGCCCCGAATCTCGCGCGGTGACGGCTGTCTCCGAAGCGCTCGGGATCCATCGGAAGCTCGCTTGGCAGCTGATCAAGGTGGCGTACTCCGAGGATCCGTTTGTCGCCGCGAAGCACATGCCTTCCAAGCGGAGTGTGGAAGCGCTGCGGAAAGCGGCGAGAGCGCACGGGGTGGATCAAGCGTTGATCAGCGCGATCTCTGATGTCGATGCGCGGTTCGCTCGGGTGATGGAGACCCATGCTTCGGACAAAGCGGAGTTTGACATGCTCGTGGAGGCGCATTGCCGGGCGAGCGAGCATCGGGACGATGCGCGTTGGCGGCAGCTTGCGTATGACGGGAACTCGTACACCTGGGGGGCGCACTGTCGGACCCTGCTCGCGCTCACGGTGATGATGCCCTCACTCGATCGGGATCGGTACTTCGATGTCGCGCAGATCAAGGGGCTGATGGGGTTCCGTCAGACCCGTCCCGGGGTGCGTTGGCTGGTGAACCAGTCGGTGGCCGTTGATGATGCCAAGCGCCCGGAGTCGGCGATGTGGCGCGAGCCGATGGATCGAGCCGCGGCGGACGCGCACAACGGGGTCCCGGTGCTCCCGGAGTTCTGCTCGGACCCCGTCCCGGAGCTGACGCGCACCGAGACGATGGAGGGGATGGTTGAGGACGAGTTCGAATCGAGCCTGGTCGGGCTCCCGGGTGAACGGACCCTTGTCACGGGGGAGATCCTGAGGAACCTCGCGCCGGTCCATGCGACGGAGCAGGACAAGATCGCGCACTTCGGGAGCGCGGTCCGGACCCCGTCGGAGATGCTGCACTTCGATATGTACATCCGCGCGGGGATGTTCGGGGATGTTGAGCGTGAGCTGTGTGTGTTCTCCGACATCTCGTCGTCGATCGCGTTCGGCGCTTCGGACGAGCTGATGGTTGACGGGACGATCGGGGAGCTGGGGACGGGGATCCCGGGTGTGGAGGTCCCCGAGCTCCCCGGGTATCACGACCTGGCGCGCGGGGTCTTTGCACGCCTCGGGGTCGATCCCGCGCAGTACGAGTTGTTCCGGATCCGTATCGCGTACCCGCCGTTCCCGGCGTCGGCGATGGTGCGGCATCCGTTGTTGCCCTTGGAAAGCATCCCGGCGCTCGATGTGTAACACGCGCCTGGCTGTTGATCTGTACCCCTCTGGAAGGAGATTGATATGAAGTTCGGAATGGCATTGATCGCGATCGCGGCTGGATCGGCGTTCGCGGATGTGAGCGTGAGCAACTACGACGATCTGGCTGAAGCGTTCTACGGGACCGAGTTCCACTACAACGGCGTGACGTACAAGAACGTCAACAACCAAGCGGGTGTGTTCCCCGACGGATCGACCTTCGAGGCCGGCGACGGGATCGAGGGGCTCGGGACCCAGGTGATCGTGGAGAACGCGGGGTTCCTCTACAACGACTTCCCGGGCTGGGGGAGCGCCAACAACGCGCTGACGTTCGGGACCTCGTTCATCCCCGGCGACAACCTCACGATCGGTGCGCTCTCGACGGTGACGATGGAACTCGATTCCCTCGCGGACTTCGCTTCGGTCGAGATCGCGTACTACGAGAACGGGCCCTGGGGCGGTATCGAGTACCACCTGGACGCGATGTCGAGCGGGACGGTGGTCGCTTCGGATTCGTTCTCGATCTCGGATCTGGGCGGGCGCGACAATATCGCGTTCCGGACGCTGAGCGTCGATGGCGCGACGTTCGACTCGCTCCATCTGTACGCAACGTTCAACGGCTCGTTCTCCGGGCCTCGCGCGTTGCTCGACAACCTGACGATCAACTCGGTCCCCGCACCTTCGGGTGCGCTCGCGCTCGTGGGTCTTGCGGGCTTTGCGGGTCGTCGTCGGCGCTGAGCGATCACGCACGACCCGGGATGACTTTCTTCATGTACGGACGGCCGCGCTGAGACCCGCGCGGCCGTCCGTTCTTTGTACCCGGATCGATCGCTCGGCATCACACGACACAGCACGACCCCACGGCGCCGTCAGGTCGCGTCGTCGATATTTACATCTCTGTTGAAATTTGTTACACCGGAGCGCCGGAATCTTGTATTTTTGAACCGATCGGGTTCTCGTGCCCGGGATTGTCGTTGTTCACATCGTGGGGTTCCGGTACGTTCAGACTGCACAGTGCCGTGCAGGAGGTTTGTCATGGAACAGTCCACGCTTCTTGTTCTCTCCGCGCTCGCTGGTCTCGCGCAGGGCGCGCATGCTTCGGATATCCCGAACGATTCCCGGGACCTCCTCACACAAGGCGAGGTCGTCGAAGTCGCGCATATCTACTTCAACGTCGCGACGGGGGAGAAGGTCGTCACCATGCTCCACGATGACGCGCAACGCCCGGTCGATACGGGGAGCAGCGAGGTCGTCTGGTCGCAGACGGTCGGCAATCCGTGCTTGGCGCAGGGATTCTCGAGCTCGTTCTTCTTCGCGCCCGACGATCTGTCGATGGTGGACTCGATGGGGAACCCGATGTCCACGCTCGCGCTCGAATCCGAGATCGCGGACTGGGGGGATCTTCCGTTCGACACGGTCATCGATTGCATCCAGGTGCACTGGATCACGGGGCACCTGGACACGGACACGGACAACGACTCGTTCGCCGACGGGATCAGCGGGCTCGCTGCGGCATGGACCATGCTCGGGATGTACAACGGGAACACGCCCGGGGATCGCTGTATCGGCGCGGGGATCATCGGGTTCGGGTTCTACGACCTCCCCGGGATCCCCCCGTCCTTTACGGGGACGTTCGGACAGTACACGGTCGATGTCGATCTCTCGAGCGCGGGTTCGCTCGCGACCGACCTCACCTTCGAGCTCGGGGATACCGACTCGGATCTGCAGGGCGCATCGTTCGGGGTGCTCGCTTCGGATGGTGATCAGGATCTTGATTCCAACGGGTTCCCGGATCGGGACAACGACGGGGACGGGCTCGCGGATTGGGGATGGATCGTGCAGTTCATCCAGCCCGGACGGCGCGATGTGGACAACGCGGATGGAGACAGCGATTCCCTCACGGGGATCGACGGCGATTTCGCGGATGCGGCCCCGATCGGGATCTCGACCGCGGCGCTCGATGGGGGGACGGCCGTCGAGATCGCGCCGGGGGAATGGATCTGGGATGACCAGAACGACAATCTGGAAACCGAGGACGAGTTCACGCGCTACACGGGGTACGACTTCAACGGGATTCCCCGGGGGACCAATGCGGGGCCGCTGGATTTCGGAGGGTTCTTCTGTTCGAGCGACCCGGAGATGTACCGACCGTTCGCGGGGTTCTCGATCGTGCTGTACGGGCCGGAGGGGATCCTCCCGGATTGTCCGTCGGACATCACGGGGGACGGGGTATTCGACTTCTTCGATCTCTCGTTCCTGCTCCAGAACATGGTAGATTTCAATGGGGACACGGCATTCGACTTCTTCGACATCTCCGGGATCCTGATGTCCGTCGATGTCGGGTGTTACGAGTAATCGATGCAGAAGGGATTCGTCATGACTTCTCAAAGACGAGCACTGGTGCTCGCATGCGCGTGCGGGCTCGCTTCGAGCGGGGCACTCGGTGGGGAGGAGCCGTTCGCTTCGACGCGCGGGCTCATCAATGGCGATATCCGTGAGGTCGCGCACATCTACTTCAATCTGTCGAGCGGCGACAAGGTCGTGACCCTCCTCGGGGACGGGCAGCGCCCCGTCGATACGGGATCGAGCGTACCCGTCTGGTCCCAGCAGGCCGATCAGATGTGCCTTGCGGATGGGTACTCGAGCACGTTCTTCTTCTCTCCGGACAACCTGTCCATGGTGGACTCGATGGGGAACCCGATGTCGAGTCTCGCGCTGGAGTCGTTCTTCACGGACTGGGGAGACTTGCCCACGGATGTGGTCGTGGACTGTGTCCAGGTCAACTGGGTCACGACGTTCCAAGACACGGACTCGAACAGTGACTCGGTCGGGGATGGGATCGAGGGGCTCGCCGCGGATTGGTTATACATGTGGAGCCACAACGGACGACCCCCGGCGGATTCGTGTCTCTCGATCGGGCTGGTCGGGTTCCGATTCTTCAACCTCCCCGGGCTCCCACCGAGCTTCACGGGCTCGTTCGGCAAGTACACGATGGATGTCGATCTGACGGCAAGCGGTACGTTCGGAACGGATCTCACGTTCGAGCTCGGGGACACGGACTCCGATTTCCAGGGCGCGGCTTTCGGTGTGTATGCGAACGGAGAAAGCAGTCTCCCGGGGTACTACACAGACGTCGATTCCGACGGGATCGATGACGGGGATCAGGACCAGGACGGGCTCGCCGACTGGGGCTGGGGTGTGACGTTCATCCAGCCCGGTCGGCAGGATGTTGACAACGCGGACGGCGACAGCGATTCGCAGACAGGAATCGACGGCGATTTCGCGAGCGCTTCGACAATCGGGATCGCGCTGGCCGCGCTCGACGGGGGGACGGCCGTCGATCTCGGGAACGGCGCATGGGCGTGGGAGCCCGGCGTCGCGTACCTCGCGACGGAGGATGCGTACACGCAGTACACGGGGTTCGATTTCATGGGGATCCCGGCCGGGATCAATACGGGACCGACGAACTTCGGGGGGATGGATTGCTCCCCGGGTCAGTCGGAGTATGTCCCCGGCGCGTACTTCCAGGTTGTGCTGTACGGACCCGGGAAGGACCCATGCTTTGGCGCTGATCTGACCGGAGATTTTACAATCGATTTCTTCGACATCTCCTTCTTACTTCAGAACGAGGTGGATTGGAACGGGGATACCACATTCGACTTCTTTGACATCTCTGGGTATCTCCAAGCGATCTCCGGGTGTTCCGGGTAATCCATACAGGAGGGATTCAACATGACGTATCAGAAAGGAACATTGGCGCTCGCGTGTGTGTGCGGGCTTGCTGCGGGTGCATCATCCGCGAACACCGACCCGATCGTCGAGACGCGCGGGATCCGCTCGGGTGACGTCCAGGATGTCGCGCACATCTACTTCAACATCGGGAGCGGGGAGAAGGTCGTGACCCTGCTCCACGACGATGCGCAGCGCCCCGCAGACACGGGGAACAGCCAAGCGTATTGGTCTCAGACGACGAGCCAGATGTGTCTCGCGCAGGGGTATTCGACCGTCTACTTCTACACACCGGACGATCTGAGCATGGTGGATTCGATGGGGAATCCGCAATCCTCACTCGCGCTGGAGTCACTATTCACGGACTGGGGGGACATGCCGACGGATGTCGTCGTGGACTGTGTGCAGATCAACTGGGTGACGGGGTTCCCCGACACGGACACAAACATGGACTCGTTCGCGGACGGGATCGAGGGGCTCGCGGCGACGTGGTCGATCTTCGGGAACTACAACGGGCGCGCCCCGCAGGACAACTCGATCGCGGTCGGGATCCTGAGCTTCGGGTTCTTCAGTCTCCCCGGGCTCCCCCCGAGCTTCACGGGCGCGCTTGGGGGGTACACCGTCGATGTTGACCTGGTAACTTCGGGAACCTTCGCGACGGACCTGACCCTCGAACTCGGTGACACGGACTCGGACTTCCAGGGCGCCGCGCTGGGTCTGCTCGCGAACGGGGGCTCGGGGCTTCCCGGGTTCTTCACGGACTTCGATTCCGATGGGCTCGATGACGGCGACCCGGACGACGACGGGCTCGCCGACTGGGGGTGGGGTGTGACGTTTGTCCAGCCCGGGAGACAGGATGTGGACAACGCGGACGGCGACAGCGATACCCAGACGGGGATCGACGGCGACTTTGCCGATGCGAACACGATCGGGATCACGTTTGCGGCGCTCGATGGAGGGATCGCCGTCGATATGGGCTCCGGGGTGTGGGTCTGGGACGATATGGATCCGGACCTCGAGACCGAGGATGCGTTCACCCTCTACAACGGGTACGGCTTTGCGGGGCTCCCGGCCGGGACCAACGCCGGGCCGTTCTTCTTCGGCGGGCTCAACTGCGATCCCGGGATGACGAGCTACGTCCCGGCGGCGAACTTCCAGATCGTGGTGTATTCGCCGACGACGGGGACGTGCATCTGTGTCGCGGACCTGACGGGTGACGGGAGTTTCGACTTCTTCGATCTCTCGTTCCTGCTCCAGAACCAGGTCGATTTCAACGGTGATACCGTGTTCGACTTCTTTGATATCTCCGGGGTTCTTCAGGCCGGCGATGCGTGCGCGGATTGCCCTGAGCTGTGACGTCGCTGGAACCTTGTGTTCATGGAGACGGGTGGCTCGGCCGGGCTGCCCGTCTTTCTCATTCCGGTTCCGAACCGTCCATCTCGGGTTTGGGCTCCTCCCGGCCTTTGACGAACATCGTGTAGAGCACACCCGTCGCGATGATGACCAGCCCCACACTGATCGCGGCAACGATCCGCGCTGTGGGCGCGAGCATGGTCGTGTCGTAGACGAGCACCTTCCCGGCGACGATCAGGAGCAGGGCGAGCCCGGACCATCGGAGCGCCCGATGGAACCGGAACCCGAGGATCACGGAGACGACGGCGAACACGCTCCACCAGATCGAGAGCCCCGCGCCCTGCGCGGACTTCGAATCGAACACCCACGTCACGGCGCGGATCGCTTCGATCGTCGTGGCGCTCAGGATGAACACCCACGCGCACCCGAGGGTGATCACCCGGAGCATGGCTCGGGTATTCCCGTGCTGCGCGGGCGCGTCGTCGATGGTTCGGAGTCTGGGGAGGACGAACCCGGACCGGAGCAGGGTGATCGCGATGAGGAGGGCGGTCAGCGAGTCGGGCCCGGACAACGGGAGCTGCGCGAGCCCGTCCGCGCCGAGATCCCACTCGTGCGCCGTCCATGCGCCGGCGAGCAGGACCACGAGGACCGACGTGGTCTCGACGAGCGCCCAGCGGAACAGGGTGCGCCCGGTGAGCCCGACGATCAGGAGCAGCGCCGCATGGCTCGCGAGCATGATCCCCAGCGAGTATTCGTGCTCGACCCGACCGAGCGCGAGCAGACCCGCGAGGATCCCCATGGTCGCGCACCCGGAGCTGATCGAGAACCCGGCGCGGGGGATCGCGGCGAGGGCGGCCCATGAGATCGCGATGATCGCAGCGCCGATCGGATCGATAGGGTTGGGGGTGCGCAGGGTATCGAAGACGAACAGGAACGATCCGACACCGATCATCGTGACGCCGCTGATCGTGAGCGCGGATCGGACACGATCCGTCGAGATCGGACGGGTGATCCACGGGACGACAGCGCCGAGCACGGCGATCGCAACCCCGGCGGAGCCCGGGTCCGTGTCCGGGTTGACCAGGCACAGCGCCAGCGCCCAGTGCGCGATCACGCTCAGCGTTTCACGCTCGGGGGTGCGCGGGGTTCTCCAGGACCCGATCGCGCACGCGACGGACGCGGCGATCATCTGCGCTCCCCAGAGCCCGACCGAGAGCCCGGAGAAGGTGAGCTTCGCTGGATCGTCGTACCACTCGACGAGGTCGTAGGAGCAGAGTCTCCCGAGCGCGACTCCGATCATGCTGATCCCGAAGAGCGAAACCGCGCGGAAGCGGAGCTTCCGTCCCATCTCGATCGTTGCGAGACCCACCGTGAGCCAGGCGACGACTTCGACCCATCCCCCCAGCGCGATCGCGATGGTGGCCGCCCCCAGGAGCGAGGCGTTGATGACGAGCGATGCGAGGTACACGGATCCGGGGGAAGCCCCGCTCGGGCCATCCGCGATGAGGCGCGACCCGACGAACCGACGCGCACAGAACAGAAGGACCACACTCCCGATCCCGAACCCGAGGGGAGCGAGATACACGAGCTCGGGGTCGTGCGCCCGGATCGTCGCGCCGGCGGCGACGACGGCCCAGACGGTCGCGCCGAAGAGCGCGTTGACCCATCGCGCCTCGCGCGTGAGCAAGGACAACCATTCGAACCTCCGCTCCCCACGCGCATCCACACGGAACCCCACGTTGCTCGACGGATCCCAGTCGATCGAGGGGCGCATGGAGCGGAAGAACCGCGCGGAGCACGCGAGCTCGATCAGGGTCATGGACCACGCGAGCCCGATGAAGACGATCGAAGCGAGCAACGAACGATCGTGCATGTCCGCGAGCCAGAGGGTGCCCATGATCCCCGTCCCCCACCACGCGAACCGGCGCACGTGCTCGTACGCGCCCCCTTTCCATCCCGAGAGCACGAGACCCATCGTGAGCAGAAGAAGCAGGTACGAGGGGTAGACGACGAACGAGGGTTCGGTGGATTCCAGCAGCACGGGGACGGCGAACGCGCCGAGGATCGAGAGGATCGAGAGCATGACGCGCCGCGCGATCGCGCCGAGCATGATCCCGAGGATGGTGGTCAGCGCGAGGAGCACGAACGTGAGCTCCGGACCGATCAGCGCGTACATCCGGTTCGCGGCGAGGAGTGACGCGAAGATCGTCGCGAGACCCGCCGCGGAGAACCCGGAGGACGCGAGCGGGTTCAAACGCTTCCGGAGCAACTCACCCAGACCCACCAGCGCGATCCCGAACCCCGCGCCCATCGCGCAGCGCAGGGCCGGGGAGAGCTGACCGATCCAACCCTCGTCGTGCGCGAGCTTCAGGAACATCCCCACCCCGACGATGACGATCACAACCCCGAGGAGCATGAGCCCACGGATCCCGAGGATCCATTCGAATGCGCCCGGGCCGAGCTTGGGCTTGTCGTTCCGAACCTGTTCCGTATTGCCGCTCGTCGAAACCCGTTCCCGGAGCACCCGCGCTTTGTCGCTCAACCCCGACGGAGCCGGGCTCGGGTGATGCGTCGCGGCGGAGGGCGCGGGGGCGCGAGGCGCGGGTGGTGGAGCGGAAGATGCAGGAGGAGCGGGGTGCGCGGGCGCGAGCGGGGCTTTGGGGACCGGTGCGTGAGACTCCGCGTCCCGATCGGACTCGAGCGCTTCGACGCGCGTGGTCAGCTCGTCGAGCTGGGCGCTGAGTGTCTCGATCGTGTCCACGAGCCGATCGATTCGGTTGTTATCGTCTTGATTCATGAGACCCCTCTCGATGATAGCTAGTATAGACTAACATACCGAATGGGGTTCTGTCAAGTTGCACTGAAAAACGATCACGGGCGGCTCGTGTGAGCCGCCCGTGTGTCGTGTGAGCAAGCGGAGCGAGAGGGATTCGAACCCTCGGTACGGGATTACCCCGTACACCGGATTAGCAATCCGGCCCCATCAGCCTCTCGGGCACCGCTCCGTCGCGGGGATCGCGCCCCGTGGGGGGGACGATCAGGCCGGACACGGTAGGGGCGAAACGCGCGTGCAGCAAGCTCGGAGCGGGTCCGAAGCGATCCATCTCGCTCGGGATACGGGCTCCCGGGGGGAGGAAGGAACGGGGGGGAGGGGGGTGGACCCCAAGTCAACTCGGAATCGCTCGGGGTCGGGGTAGTCTGACGATCCAGCGCTGAGGAATCCCGGGTGTCCGGGTTCGCGTTTGGATTCTGAGGTTCGCTTTCAACGGAGACAATCCCATGCAATGCGCCACGCTGTCGGTTCTGGTTCCTGTGTTTCTGTCGATCGGGGGTGCTCACGCGAGCGAGGTGTTTACGAGCCGGGCGGCGTTCGAGCTCGCTTCGCCGCCGTCGCATCTCGAGCGTTTTCAAGGGCTGTTCGCGAACGAGGACCAGCCCTTCTTCGGCGCGAACGTGGGTCCGACGACGAATGACTTTCTGCTCCCGATCCGGATCAACGGGTACGACGGCGCGAACGTGAACTTCATCGGTCCGAACTTTCACCAGAGCGAGTCGCTGGCCGTCATCACCCGGAGGCCTTCGCTCGATGGCACGGGGTACGGCGAAGTGGTCACAACCCGGAGCGCGATGTCGTTCGGGGTGGACCTGATCCTCACGACCCTCGATCCTTCGATCTCGAGCTACACATTCGAGTTCTTCCGGGACGGATCGGCCACCGAGACCTTCTCGGACATCCCCACGGGCTCGTTCTTTGGGGTGGTGCTCGATGAGCGTTTCGACTCGGTCCTGATCCACGGGTTCAAAGCGAACGGCGAGCCCGCGATGGAGTGCTTCGACAACATCACCCTCGGGGGGCTGTGCGCCGCGGATCTGAACAACGACGGGTCGCTCGACTTCTTCGATGTCTCGGAGCTGCTGACCCAGAGCGTGGATTTCAACGGGGACACGATGTTCGACTTCTTCGATATCAGCGGGTTTCTGAGCGAGTTCTCGATGGGGTGTCCGTGATGTGAGCGCGTGAAAAACGGCGCCCCGGGGAGGGTCGCCGTTGGGTGTGCGTTGGGCGCACGTCGAACACGGATGCGCGTGGGCGCTCCGTGCTCGGTGTTGATTCGATTAATCCGCGCCCTCGTTGTCGCCGTTCTCGGTTTCGAGAAGGTTGCGGAGGTACTTGTTTTCGCGACGGGTGGCTTCCAGGTCGAAGACGAGGTACTTCACGCTCAGACGGAGGTGGTCGAGCGAGTCCTGGAGTTCGGAGATGGTTTTCTTCATCCGGGTATGGCGCTGCTGGGTTTCAGCGGCGAGCTTGGCGAGCTTGGGACGCTCCCCTTCGGGGAGGTCTTCGATCTGCTCGAGGAGGGAAGCGAGGCGCGTCTGGAACTCGTTCTCGGTCATGGTCTTCGTCCTTTCTCAAATCTCGGAATGACTGGGGCGATGCCCGTGATTCCGAGTTGCACACCCCGGGCCGGGTCGTGTGCCAAACGCGCGCACAACGTGCACGCCCGAGAAGAACCCGCTCCTTGGGTCCTGGACCGTCCTTGATACGACTTCCGTGTATGTGTGGGCCGGGTGCGTCCTTCGCTCCCGGGGTCGGCTTGCGCCGGGTGTTGCGTCAGCTCAACGCTTGGGGTTCATCCGACGCAGCGCCTGTTGCCCCTCGGGAGGGGCGCTCTGGGCGATCCGGACGAGCTCCTCACGGGGAACGTCTCGCGCTTCACCCACCATCTTACGCAGGTGCTGATCGAGGGCCTTGCGAAAATAGACAAAGTAGTCCTCGAGCTCGTGACGCGCGAATCGGGACAGTGGGTCGCTCAACCCCGATTGCATGACGGCCCAGTCGATCAGGGAACCACCGCTCCCCGTGTACCGATAACTTTTCAGGGTCGCTTCGAGGCGCTGGGCCGGGGTCGCGAAGGGGTCCTGCGCGGGGTCCGGGATCCGGGTCATGTGCGTCTGGAGTTTGCGCGGATCATCGGAGAGCGCAACGTTCTCGGGAGGGGGCGCCGTCAGGGGTCCGGCCTTCTCGGGGACGTTCTGGACCTGGTTCGTTGCTTCCCGGATATCCGCATGGGCGGTGGAGAGGGTTTTGAGCCCGGCGTTGTCGAAGCGGATGACGAGGCGCTGGCACGGAACCCCGTCCTGCTCGGTCATGGAGCTCGTGGAGACCACCCCGACACCCCATTCGGGTCGGTTGGCGTGGACGACTTTATCGCCCATATGGAATCGTCTCGGGCTCGCGCTCGGGGTCATGGCACTCATTCGGTGTTCGATCGGTCCAGGGGTGTGAAGGGGGGGTCTGGTGGAAGTCTCTGGTGGGGCGGGGGATCCGCTCGATTCGGTCGCGGTATCGGTCTATGATCCATGCCCGGCATTGGGACACAGGCGTGTCCAAACACGTCGGGAACAGCGATCCGTCAAGGAATCCATCGGTGTGCACGCGCATCCGAGCGCCGCACGAGCCCAGCCCTCCCAGGGATGGGGTATGACAAAGGATAGCAGATGATCGAGGCATTGAAAAGCGACGAGATCGTCGAGAAGGTCGGCGGCAAGTTCAAGCTCTGCGCCCTGATCCAGCGCCGTCTCCAGCAGCTCCTCGACGGCGCGAGGCCGCTCGTCGATCGCAACGGACGGACCGATCTCGAGCTCGTCGTGGAAGAAATCCTCCAGGACAAGATCACCCTCGAGTACGTCGAGGACGACGACACCGTTCCGGCCGGCGCGAGCACCGAAGCGCTCCTCTAACGGATGTCCCCCACTTCTCCCCAGACCCCTGGCGCGGACGAGCAGAACTGGCTCGACCCCGCTGTGCTGCGCCCCGTGTTTGAGGGGAAGCGGATCCTTGTCGCGATCTCGGGGGGGATCGCTGTCTACAAGGTCTGCACCCTTGTGTCGCGTCTCGCGCAGAGCGGCGCGGATGTGACGGTGGTGATGACCGAATCCGCGACCCACTTCGTGACCCCGCTCACGTTCCAGGCGCTGTCCGGAAAGCATGTCTACACGAGCGCGTGGGAGCACGTCGAGTCACAGGACCCGCAGCACATCTCCCTCGCGGATCGCGCGGACGCGGCGATCGTTGCGCCGTGCACCATGAACACCCTGAGCGACCTGATCCACGGGAAGACGGACTCGATCGTCACCCTGATCCTCAGCGCGATCGATCGATCCAAGACCCCCGTCCTCCTCGCGCCGGCAATGAACGACAAGATGTGGTCCCAGCCCAGCAACCTGCGCAATGTTGAACTCGCTGAGCAGGACGGGTTCACGCTTGTCGGACCCGGGGTGGGATGGCAAGCGTGTCGTCACTCGGGGACGGGGCGCATGAGCGAACCCCAAGACCTAGCGCGGGCGCTCGCGCACGCGCTCAACCGCTGAGATCAACCTCGGTTCGGTTTATCCGCCGCTGCTCGAGCGACCCGACTCACGGAGGAAGGGTTCGAGGTTGTCGTTCGTGACGACGACCGGGGGGTACTCGACGCGCCGGTTGAGGGGGAGGGCGTATTCCGCGCCCCGGATCGCTTCAGCGAGAATCCGGATACTCTCGTACCCGTAGCTGAACTGGTCCTGCGCGATGACACCCTGGACCGCGCCGCGTTCCATCGCTTCGAGGGTTTCGGGGACCGCGTCGAATCCGATGACCCGGATCTGCTGATCGGGGCGCACCTGATCGAGCGCCGCGACGATGGCCGGCGCGTGGTACCCATAGAGCCCCACGATCACGTTGGGGAGCTCATCAGCAGATTCCAGGTACTCGACGAGCTGCGCCGTCGCGGCGCCCGGGTCGATTTCATCGAGGAGGGTCGGGCCGACGATAAACCCATCGGATTCGAGCACGGACTCGGGAGGGGTTGGTTCGCTCGAAGCGCCGGCCGCCCGATCCTGGAGCTCGTCGATCAATCCCTCGCGCCGGGCGCGCCCGTTCGCTTTGTCGAGGGGACCCGAGAGGATCAGGACCCGGCCCGGGGTGTCCCCGAGCATGTCCTTGATGAGTGTTGCGGCTTTGCGCCCCGCGTCGTGGTTGTTCATCCCGACGAAACACACCCGGTTCGACAGCTCGGAGTCGGAGTCAACCGTGACGAGGGACATGGACTTCGCGACCTGTCTGAGGCGCGCGGTCTGGCGGACGGCATCGACCGGGCTGATCGCAACGCCATCGGTCAGCGCAGGATCCAGATCGGAGAGTGCGCGCTCCTGAGAGTCCCGATCCCCGTTGGGTGTGACGACCTCGAGGGTCACCCCGTACTGGTCCGCGGCTGCTCGCGCGCCCTCAAGCACCCCGTCCCAGTACGGGGTGGAATCGGCCGTAATGAACGCGATCCGAGGGGTGACCACGGGTGTGGACGCTTGGAACAAGCGCCACGCCACGACGAAGAGGACGATGAGCAGGGCCGGCCAGAACACGGCTCGAACGAGATTCTTGTGGGTGTTTGAGGATGTGCGTGTGGTCCCTGTGTTCTCGGTCATGGGTCCCTCGGGGATTGGGCGTTGCAGAAAGGAATTGTACCTGAAAATCGTGCCCATCGGAAGCGCGGACACGGGGACAAAGGCGGACTACACTTGCGGCCCGGCGTTGCCGATATGCTCAGCGGGCGTCGGGAAAGATCTGAGACCTCACGGAGAGGTGGCTGAGCGGTTTAAGGCGCACGATTGGAATTCGTGTGGGGGTTTACGCCCCTCGGGGGTTCGAATCCCCCCCTCTCCGCTTCGATAAGACCCTGCATTTGCAGGGTCTTGTTTTTTAGGGGTTTACGACGGAGCACTCCGAGACGTTTGACCCTGTTGGCCTTGAACTGGCCTAGATC
>Ga0256829_1000470_pt1 | contig 40655 bp, 39 predicted proteins | sample 131447metaG_FD_185979 | JGI IMG/M metagenome (GOLD analysis project Ga0256829, IMG submission 185979) | Hydrothermal vent microbial communities from Lau Basin, Pacific Ocean - 131-447 | ecosystem: Environmental > Aquatic > Marine > Hydrothermal vents | place: Pacific Ocean: Lau Basin | collected... | reverse complement strand
CAGATCATCGGACTGATACCGAGAAGGCGAACTTTCAGCTGATAGATTTGCCCCGATGCTTCCATGTTATGACACTGCCATCAACACCCGCCACCGGCAACTGCCCCGCACTTTGCGGTACTCTCCAAGAGGAGCCCCTTGATGCGGTTGACATGCGCAACACGTTCGCCGGTCAGGGTCTTGCGCTCGCGGATGATCCGGCGCGCATCCTCCTCTACGGGCGACGGGGCCTGGACCATGGCGCAGACCCGCGGTTCTCCCCGCTTGAAGGCCAGCAGCGTCCGCACCAGTGCCTCGCCGTCGATCCTGTCGGTCTTGGCGCGCCGCCGTCGACGCGATGTCGCGATCGAGGCCGGATCGACGACATGGCTCTCGATGCCTTCCTTCACCAGCGCGCGGTGAATCCAGAATCCGTCGAGACCTGCCTCCTGGATGGCGACGATCGGGAAATCGCGTCCCGTGCGTGCATTCGCTTTCGCAACAAGGAGCCGGAAACGCTCCATGAGCCCCGCAAGATCGCCGCCCGGCACGCTGTGCTTCGACATCTTCTCGCCACCGCCGGGTGACAGCGATGTGACGACCCAACGCGATCGGCTGAGTTCCAACGAGACAAAAATCGCGCCAAGATCGGTGTGGATCGCGGCCGATGTGATGATTGCAGTGCAAGGCTTTTTCATGGCTGTCTGTCTCCTGTGCAGGTGGGTGTCTGAGCAACCCCACTCTGCCAGAGCGCCGGTCGCGGTCCATCGCCCATGGAATCTTGAACCGGGATTTCGATGCGGTCAGAAACGCCATCGAGATGCCATGGAGCAACGGCCAAGCAGAAGGTCAGATCAATCGCCTGAAGACCCTCAAACGCGCCATGTACGGCCGAGCCGGCGCAGAATTGTTGCGGGCGAGAATGCTACCGTTCCACCACACAGATTGAGGCAGAGCCGATTTAAGGACAACGTGACAGCAGGACCACCTCTGCGGCTGACGGATCAGGTGTTCGATGCCTCGACCTTCTAAATCGCGCCGGTCCGTATTCCGGGGGTCAGATCAACCTCAGGGTCAAATGCATAGCAAAGGCGACATGTCTCCTATCGGCACCGGTTACTTATCAGTTCGGTTACGACATCAAATGTGAGGATGGTTCCGTCCGTTCGTGCGGCGAGATGCGCCCCTTCAAGCAGCGCAAGCGTCGCGTACGCTTCAGCCAGCGGGTCCTGCACACACTCGATGGTATGATCGTCTGCCCCGCGCAGATAAACTGTCTTGAGCCAGCTGACCATCATGGCCCTTATGTCACCGATCCTTTCGGTCACAGGCTCGGACAGGCTTTCGCGGCTGGTGGAAAGGGCCACGCACAGGCAGACCTCTTTGCCGTCCGCCAGGGCCGAGCGGTAAAACGCGATCACTGCCCGAAGGCGCGCGCCGCCGGTTGTATGGACAGCATCGATGGCGTTGCATTCAGCGCAAAGCCTGGCCTCGTATCGAGTAACGAGAGCCTTGACCAGATCGTCCTTGGTGGGAAAATGGTAATGAACCGAGGCCTTGCGAATACCGATGGCTCCTGCGAGGTCGGCATAGCTGAACCCGTCGACTCCTCGCGACCGGGCCGCGTGCTCGGCGATATCCATCAGGGCGGTTTTGGTGTCACTGACCATCGGGCTCAACTCTCCACGGCGTTGAGATGTAGGTGGGCAAGCTCTCCCGCTTCCAGCGCCCCTTCCAGATAGCCGCCGAATTGCCGGGCGACCTCGGTTCCGGCGAGGATCAGCCTCCCGTCCCAAAGCCGTGACAGCGCGCGGGGCAGGCCATATCGGGGATGCGCGTAAAGCGGTTGCTGGTCCTGATCGGTTGCGGTGAAGGGGTCAAAGGCCCAGTCCTTGAGAAAAAGCTGCAGGGGCGCGGCGGCGGCAGGCCCGAACAGGCCGCCCAGTTGCGCCCGCACCTGCTGGCGCAGCAATTGCGCATCGGACCGGGCAAGGGGCGGTATGCCGATGAACCCGAACAGGGCATATGGCCCGCCCTCGGCGGGGCTGGCATCGTGGATCTCCACCATCGGGCCAACCCGGCTCATCGCGTCGCCCGACAGGCCCGCCTCGCGCCAGAAGGGACGATCATAGACGGCGAGAGCCTTGGCCTGCCCGGCCATCCAGGTGGCAATGCCCTGCATCGCCGTGCGCGCCTCGCCGGGCAGATCGGGCAAAAACGAAAGCCCTGCCGCCACCCGGGGCGGCAGGGCCAGCACAACGCGGCGCGCGCGGATCTGCGTGCCGTCCCGTGTGCTTGCGGTGATGTGTCCGCCGCTTCGGGCGAGGGCCTTGACCGGGGTCGCCATGTGTATCCGCTCGGCCGGGATGCCCTGTGCAAGCGCGTCGATCAGCGCCGCCAGCCCGCCGTGAAGCCGCCACGACCCTTCCATCGAGGCGTGGCCTCGCCCGCGAAGAACTTGACGCTGCTCGTCCTCATAGGTCAGTTCCCCGTTGGAAAACTGTTCGAACCGGGATAGGTTCAACTGCTCGATCAGCGCCGCGATGCGCGGCTGTCCGGGCCAGAACCAGGCCGGGCCAAGATCGAAAGACGCCGCGTCGAGCCGTTCGGTCAGAATACGCCCGCCCAGGCGATCCCTGGCCTCTGCCAGAAGAAAATCGTGCCCTTCGGCGGCAAGGCGCGCGGCAAGGCTCAGCCCGGACAGCCCGCCGCCGATGATGAGGGTGTCGGTCTGCATGTCTCAGACCACCGTCCCGGCGCGGGTCATTGTTGCGGCGCCCGGGCATGGCGCAGATGGCCGGTTTTGATCCAGAGCTTCGCCCCCGCCGCGCCGGCCGTCGCGGACAGCGTCGCGCCATCGGGCAGGCGCAGCCAGCCGTTTCTTTCCAGATTTTCGTTCTGCGCCGTGACGCCGCCGTCGATGACCAGCATCTCTATCCCGCCGGGCGCTTGCGAGGCCAGCGTTGCGCCGGGATCGAGCCTGTGAAAAGTCACGACCTCACGATCATCCTCATGCAGCCTTGCGCTGGCCACGCCATCGACCGGGGCGCCAAGCCCGGCATCCATGTCCTTGCGGATCTGGGTGCGGTCGGCCATGTCGAACTGCCACAGCTTGACGAAAATGGTGCAGCCTTGGTCCGAGCGCGGCGTGTGCGACGTGGTCGGCGGATTGCGCACATAGGTGCCAACCGGGTAATCGCCGTGTTCATCCTGAAACACGCCGTCCAGCACGATGAATTCCTCGCCGCCGCCATGGGTATGCGCCGAAAAATTACTGCCCGGCGCATAGCGCACGATCGTCGTGGCGCGCGCCACCTCGTCGCCGATCCGGTCCAACATCCGCCGGTCCACGCCCGTCATCGGCGAAGGCTGCCAGTCAAGCCGGTCCGAATGCACCACTATAGGTTGGGAAAAATCCGCGTTGATTTCCATAAAATCTTCTCCTGTTTCTTGCCATGACCCGGCAGCACGAGATGCAAATGGGTCTTGTGATTGATCTTACCTACCAGTAGATAGATGTTTGTGCCGAAAGGCAAGCCATCAATCATCGCGCACGGCTTTCGATTGGATCCATACCAGCCGCCGGAAATATATCTGGCTAACAAGAAATATGCTTGCCAGATAAAAATTGCGGATTATGTAAGTGCAGAGAACGCAAAAACGGGCAAGGGGATCGCATGTTTGCCACGCAGTCTGATAACGTGACGACCGGCCCCGACATGCTGTGCCTTGACGCACAGATCTGTTTTCCGCTTTATGCCGCGACCAACCTGCTGGGGCGCGCCTATCGCCCGCTTCTCGAGCCGCTCGGGCTGACCTATTCGCAGTATCTGGTGATGCTGGCGCTGTGGCAGGCGGCTCCGGTTTATGTCGGCGATCTGGCAAAGCGGCTCCACCTCGACAGCGGCACGATCACCCCTCTGCTTCAACGCATTGAAAAACTTGGCTTTCTGACCCGCACCCGCGACACGGATGACGAACGGCGCGTTGTCGTGCGGCTGACGCCCCAGGGCGCGGCCTTGCGTGAGCACGCCGCACAGGTGCCCGAAGCGCTTGCGGATCGGATCCTTCAACGTTTCGGCGCCGATGCGGCGGAAAACCTGCGCACGGAGACGCGGCGGCTTCTTGTGATCCTTTCGGATCTGGTTGATGGCCCATCATCGGATCCATGCGCGCTGGCAGACACACCTTCTTCAACACTTCCAAAAATGAGGCAATCATGACGGATACGACACTCTACGGCTTCGACGGATCGACCTATGTGCGGACGCTGCGCTGCGTCTTGGCGCGCAAGGGCATTGCCTATGACCAAGTGCCGGTCAACGTGCTGGCAGGCGAGACGCGCCAGCCCGAGCATCTGGCCCGCCACCCTTTCGGCAAGGTGCCGGTGCTGGACATCGACGGGATGCGCCTGCGCGAGACTGATGCCATCGTGCGCTATCTCGAGGCGCGCACTCCCGAACCGGCGATGTTCCCGGCTGACGCGAGGGCGCGCGCCAAGGCCGATGAAAGCGCAGCCCTCATCAACAGTTATGGCTATGGGGCGATCATTGGTTTCGTCGCCTATCACCTGTTCCCCGATCTGGTCGGCGGCAAGGATGAGGCGGCGCGAAAGGCCAGCATCGAGGCTGCCGAGACGATGGCGAAGCTCGTGATCGAGAACAAGGGCGATGCCCCCTTCATCGGTGGCGGCGATGCGCCCGGTTATGCGGATTACCTGTTGGGGCCGCTTGTGGCCTACGCGACCATGACCGAGGATGGCCCGGCGCTGTTGTCGGTGGACGGGATGCAATCCTGGTGGGACCGGCTGAGCGCGGATGAGACCTTCGCGGCGACCGCGCCGGATCTGGGCTGACGGAAAAGGAGACCAGAGCGATGATCAAATTGACAGTGAACGGAACCCCGCGCGAGATCGCGGCGGATGCGGGCACGCCGCTTTTGTGGGCGCTGCGCGACGAGCTGGGCCTGACCGGCACCAAGTTTGGCTGCGGGGTCGCGTCCTGCGGGGCCTGCACGGTGCTTCTGGACGGGACGCCGGTGCGTTCGTGCCAGACCTTTGTAGGCGATCTTGACGGGGCCGAGGTGACGACGATCGAGGGCGCGCAGGATGCCGCCGCGCAGGCGATCCGCAAGGCTTGGGGCGAGCTCGAGGTGCCGCAATGCGGATATTGCCAGTCGGGGCAAATCATCTCAGCGGCCTCGTTGCTGCGCGAGACGCCGAAACCGACTGATGACGACATCGACGCGGCGATGGATGGCAACCTGTGCCGCTGCGCCACCTATGTGCGCATCCGCAAGGCGATCCATCGCGCATCCGAAATCATGGAGGGCTGAGATGCTGGACCGATTGTTTGCTAACGCTGCCCCGTCCGCGCCCCTGTCGCGCCGGGGCTTTCTGAAACTCTCTGCCGGGGCCACGGGCGGCCTGATGCTGGGCGCTGCATTGCAGCCCAAACTGGCCCACGCACAGGGCGGCGCTGATGGCGTGCTTGCCATGCCCTTCGTCCATATCCGCCCCGACAACACCGTGGTGGTGATCGTCAAGCACCTCGACATGGGGCAGGGGTCTGCCACCGGCCTTGCCACGCTGATGGCAGACGAGCTGGACGCCGATGCCGCCCAGGTCACGACCGAATTCGCGCCCGCCAATGCCGAACTTTACGTCAACACGCTTCTGGGCGTGCAGGGCACTGGCGGGTCCACCGCGATGGCCAATTCGTGGCAGCAATACCGCGAGGCCGGGGCCACCGCGCGTGCGATGCTGGTCGCCGCCGCAGCCAAAACCTGGGGCGTCGATCCCGCCAATGTCAGCATCTCGGGCGGCCGGATCAGCGCCGGGGATCGCAGCGCCAGCTTTGGCGAGATGGCCGAGGTTGCCGCCACACAGGCGGTGCCCGAAAGCGTGACGCTCAAGACACCCGATCAGTGGGTTTATATTGGCAAGTCCTTCCCGCGCGTCGATGTGGCGCGCAAGACAGAAGGCGCGGTCGGCATGTTTGGCATGGACGTGAAGCTTGAAAACATGGCCTATGCCGTCAGCCTGCGCAGCCCGCGCTTCGGCGGCACGCTGGCCGGTCTGGATGACGCCAAGGCCCGCGAGATGCCCGGCGTGATCGACATCATCCGCCTGCCCGACCGTGCCACCGTGATCGCCACCTCGACCTGGCAGGCGATTCAGGCGCGCGATGCGCTCTCGGCGGAGTGGAATTTCTCCAAGGCCGAGAACCGCAGCACCGACACCCTGCGTAGGGAATACACCGCGCTTCTGGATCAAAAAGGCATTGAGCATTACAGCGTCGAGGCCCCGGCCGCCGAGGCCGCGCAGGTGATCGAGGCGGATTACTTCTTTCCCTATCTCGCCCATGCTCCGATGGAGCCGCTCGACGTGACCGTGCTGTTTGATGGCGAGACAGCGAATTTCTGGACCGGCTCGCAGCTTCAGACGCTGGATCATATGATCGGCGCGCAGGTGCTGGGGCTCGATCCGGCCTCGGTCAAGGTCAATACCGTTTGGGGCGGCGGCTCCTTTGGGCGGCGGGCGATCTATGACAGCCATTACATGGCCGAGGCCGCGATGGTGGCAAAGGCCTGGCTTGCGGCCCACGGGCAGGCCCGCCCGATCAAGCTGGTCTGGACGCGCGAGGACGATGTGCGCGGCGGTTATTATCGCCCGATGCACATGCACCGGGTGCGCGCCGGGCTGGATGCCGAGGGCAAGATCGCCTTCTGGCAGCAGCGCCTTGTCGGACAGAGCATCGTCATGGGCACCGCGTTCGAACAATACATGGTGCATGGCGGTGTCGATGCCTCCTCTGTCGAGGGGCTGGGCGAAAGCTCTCCCTACGCCATTCCCGGCTGGACGGTCGATGTGCATCATCCGCGCGTCGGCGTGCCGGTGTTGTGGTGGCGCTCGGTCGGGCATACCCACACCGCCTATGTCGTCGAGACGATGATGGACGAGCTGGCCGAGGCCGCCGGCGCCGATCCGGTGGAATTCCGCCTGCGCCACCTGGCCGATCCGCGCGCGCGCGGCGTGCTGGAACTGGCGGTCGAAAAGGCCGGCGCGGTGCCCGAGGGGCTGACGCGGGGCATAGCGGTTCACAAGAGCTTTGGCTCTTATGTGGCCGAGGTGGCGGATGTGCGGATGCGCGAGGATGGCACCGTCAAGGTCGAACGCGTGACCTGCGGCGTTGATTGCGGCGTGCCGATCAACCCCTCCAACATCGTGGCCCAGATCGAGGGCGGGCTTGGCTACGGCCTGTCGGCGATCCTGCGCGAAGAGATCACCCTGACTGATGGCGAGGTGGATCAATCGAATTTCTACGACTACACCCCGCTGCGCATCAGCGACATGCCGCAGGTGGAGGTGCATATCGTCCGCTCCACCGAGGCGCCGACAGGCATCGGCGAGCCCGGCACCCCGCCGATCGGCCCTGCCGTCGCCAATGCCGCACGCCGCGCCACCGGCATTGCGGTGCGCGAGCTGCCCTTCTCGCGGCACGGGCTGGCCTGACCGGGGTCTGATCGGCGGCCCGTCCCGGCAAAAGCGCGCGCCACCACCCGATGGCGCGCGTGACATAAGGAGCAATAACCTGCGTTTTGGGGGCTGCTTCAGCCCCCTGTCATGCGACCGGCGAAGGGGCATGCCACATAAACCAGGTCGGGACCAGCGCGAGCAGGAATATACCGCATACGACAAGGAAACTGTCGTGGAAGGCCGCGTTCGAGGACTGGATCACCACGACCTGGCCCAGGAACGATGCCGCGGCGGGCATGATCTGAGTGTCCGGCAGCCCCGAGCTGTGCATGAGGCCGGCGACCTCGCGCAAGAATTCCATTGTCGCGGCGTTGTCGCTGGTCTGGGTTGCGGCAAAAGCATCCGCGTGCATGATCGTGCGCCGCTCGATGAACACGGTCAGAAGGTTCACCCCGAAGGCGCCGCCAAGTTGACGGATGAAATTCGAAGCCCCCGAACCTTGGCCGATAAGGTGCGGCGGCAGCACCTTGAGCGCTCCTGACGAGATAGCGGGAAACACCAGACCCAGCCCCACACGCGAGAGGACCGTCCACCAGGCCAGGGCCCAGAAGGCCGTATGGACATTTGCTTCAGCCATCAGCCACGAGGACCAGGCAAAGACCAACATGCCGCTGCCGATCAGGACCGGTGGGGGCACCTTGTCGGACAATCTCCCCGCGATGGGAAAGACCACCAACATGGCAAAGCCAGATGGCATGAGAAGCAGGCCCGCCTGGGTGGGCGTCATACCCTGAATTTGCTGCACGAAGACCGGAAGCAGGTAGGTCGAGCCGAACAGTCCCGCCCCCATGATGAAGGCAACAATCGACGCCGAGGAAAAGGCAAAATTCGCGAAAAGCCGCATGTCGAGCATCGGCCTGTCGGTATGAATCTCCCAAGTAATGAAGGCGATGGCCGAAGCACCGGAAATCGTGAAACCCGACAGGATGATGTTCGTATCCCATCCAAGCCGCTGTGCGTTCGACAGCGTGCTGAGCAGGACAGCAAGAAACACCGAAAGGATCGCCACCCCGACAAAGTCAAAGGCCGGGATCGGACCGCTTTCTTCGCGGGTGGGCAGGAACAGGTTCGCGAGCAGGATCGCCAGGCCGGCGAAGGGCAGGCCCAGATAGAAGACGAACCGCCAGTCGAAGGCATCCATCAGCAAGCCGCCGATCCAGGGGCCCAGTGCCGGGGCCAGCACGACTCCGACGCCATAGATCCCCATGGCCGCGCCGCGCTTGTCTGGCGGAAACACCTTGAACAGCATGATCATGGCCAGCGGCTGGACGATGCCCGCGGCAGCCCCCTGCACCACGCGCGCCAGTGTCAGGACGGTTTCGTTCGGTGCGAGGCCGCCCAGGACAGAACCGGCAAGGAATACGCCCATCGCGGTGATCATGGTCAGCCGCATCCCGAAGGCGCGGTTGGCCCAATCGGCCAGCAGCATCGTGGCGGTCATGGCTGCCAGAAAGCCGGTCGAGATCCATTGCGCCTGCACCGCGCTGATGCCGAAGGCGCCCATGACCGCCGGGATGGCGACGTTCACGATCGTCGTGGACAACACGACCGAGATGGTGGCGACCATGATGCTGCCCGTCGCCAACCACTTGTAGGCGGGACCGTAACGTTCGAAATACCGGTCAATCTGCGACATCGACATAAACCTCGACCATCATGCCGGGCCTGAGCATGCTGCCGTCGGTGTCGATCACCACCCGGATCGGCAGGCGTTGGGTCACCTTGGTGAAATTGCCCGAAGGGTTGGGGCTGGGCAGAAGCGCAAGCTCGCTGGTCGCGGCCCCGCCCATTCCCATCACCTTGCCTTCAAAGGTCCGGCCGGGAAAGGCGTCGACGGTTATGCTTGCCCGCGACCCGACATGAATCCTGCCGAACTCGGTCTCCTTGACATTGGCGTCGATCCAGACATCATCGGGCGCGTGATACATCGCTATGCGTGTCCCCGGTGTCACATATTCACCAACATCGACAAAGGTCGCGTCAACGATGCCGTCGAACCGCGCAGTTACCTGGCGATGCGAGAGGTCGATCTCCTTCATTCTGCGGTCGGCCTCGGTGCCGGATCGTTCGGCGAGAAGGGATGCAATCTGGGACTCCAGCACATTCAACTGCTCTGCATCGGCCTCGACGATAGCCAGACTGGCCCGTGCGCTTTCGATCGCCGCGAAAGCCGCGCGCTCCTGTTGGGCAGCGGTGTCCAGCGCCGCCCGGGCCTCGTCGAGGGCTTGCTGCGACGTGATATTCTGCTCGGCAAGCTTGATCGCCCTTTCGTGACGGGTCCGGGCGTTCGTCAGCACGGCAAGCGATGCCTCATGGTTTGCCTCTGCGGCGGCGATACCCGCCAGTGCCGCGTCCCGCCGCGCCGAAAGCTGCTTGTCGAGCAACACCTTGCGCGCCTGAAGCTCGGAAAGCTGCGCGTCGGTTGCGGCAAGTTTCGAAAGGACGGCATCAAGCTGCGTCTGCGAGGATTCGCGGTTAATTGCGGCGATCAGATCGTCTTTCTTGACAAAGTCCCCCAGCAGCACCGGAATCGCCGTGACCCTTCCGGCAACCTCGCTTGATACGGTGACGACCCTGGCCGCGATCCTGGCATCGTTGATGTGCACCGTCGTGAATCGTGCGATCGCCCAAGGTGCGGCCAGCCAGACGGCAACGGCTATCACGGCGCCGATCACGGCCAGTCTGGCCCATCTTATGCGGCTGCGCCTGGGCGGGGAATGCCGCAACGGTTCGTTCACCGAAGCCTCGTCTGAAATGGCCGCGCCCGTCTTTATTTCATCCATTCTGACCATCGCTCAAGACCTCCAATCTGGCCGTGATGCGGCTCAGGACTTGAGTTGCAATACGCAAGTCCTGATGGGAAATTCCTTCAAGAATTGCTGCTCGGCTGGCCGCCGAAATCTCTTTCATCCTGATGATGAGAGGACACGCAGCCTTTGTCAGGTGCAGCGTCTTGGCTCGCCTGTCTTCAGCGGAGGGCCGACGTTGGATCAGCCCCGCCTTCTCAAGTCCGTCCAGCAGGCGGACCAGCGTCGCCGCCTCGATCCCCAGGGTGCGCGCCAGTTCGACCTGCGTCACCTCTTCATTCCGCGACAGCTCCAACAATACGCTCCATCTTGCCTGGGACAGGTCGAGTTCTCGAAACTGGAGGTCAAGATACCTCCTCCATATGCGCGACGACGACGCTAGGGAGAGTGCGAAAAGCTCCTGGATCTCGGTCTTGTCAGGGTCGACCTGCATCGTTCTTTTCTTTCATCAGCTTGCAAATAGTTGCATAGCTAATTAATATGGATACAGCGATATTTCAAGCGCCATTCCGACACCGGAGATATAGAGATGTATGACAAGATCCTGCTGTGCTACGATGGCTCACGCGAGGGCCGGCTGGCGCTGCGCGAGGGGGCGCGGCTTGCGCAGATCACGGGAGCAGGGGTGGTCCTGCTGGCTGTGGTCGAGACAGTCGCGGGCAATGCGCTGGCGCAGGGCGCGGATACCAGCGTGCTTGCCCACCAGCAGGCCGATTTCAAGACGATCCTTGACGAGGGCCATCAAAGACTTGCCGCCATGGGGCTGGCACCCGAGATCCGCATGGATGTCGGCGATCCCGTCACGAAAATCACAGATGTCGCGGTCGAATCCGGGGCAGATCTGGTCGTCGTCGGGCATCACCAGCAAAGCCTCTGGACCCGCTGGATGAGCCGGTCAGTGGCTGCCGGACTGAGCGACGCACTGGGATGCAGCCTGCTTCTGGCGCAAAAGGTCGTCAAGGAGTCTGAGCTTTCCGCAAAGGCTGAGAAGAAGTAGCCAAAGGCGGGTACGCCGCGCCCGCCTTGCATTATCCCATGAACTTGCGCAAACGCCGCAACGCCAAAATGAACGGCGGCACGGTATTACCGATCGCCGTTCATGCCGGAACGCAGCAACCGGCAATGACGATTCAGTCGGCCAGGATCAGTTGGCCAGGACGGTTCCGATGCCTCGGAGCGCATTGCCAGCCTGGTTGAAAACGAAGACACCCGCGCGCCGAAAACCTGCGAAGGGATTGTGGGTCGAAATACTCTTCTGCGAGGAAATCAGATCAACATAACGGGTGTGTGTGTCTTCCCCGGCAGGCAAGGCGGTGATGTCCACGATCCGAATCCCGGTGTCAACGGCCAGTTTCTGCACGTTGGGATCGCGCACGTCCAACTGCCCAAGCCGTGTGCGGCCGGCAGCCAACCGCGCCGAAAGCCTCAACGCCCGATCATCAGACGCGGTCAGCACCGTTATCGGGTGGCGCAGTTTTCCAACCGTCGCGATCTGGTTGCGGAACAGGTCGATATCTATATCCGGCGCGGCAAGGATGACCTCGACCCGATCAAGAACATCGCCGCGTCCGGTCAGTTTCAACTGCCGCAGCGCCTCCATCGTAAGCCGCCCGCCCATGGAGTGGCTAAGCACTATCACCGGGTCGTTCCGACTGCGTCCGGCAGTCAGGTCGGACAACAGCGCGACAAAGGCATCGCGTGAATAATCCGCCCCGTCGCGGTCTGCCAGATAGGCGGCGACCTGCCCTTCGGACGGCCATGAGAACAGGACCGGAGTTCCGTCCAGTTGGGCATCCGTCGCCAGTTGGGCCAGCCGATAAAGCGCCTCCTTGTAGCTGGTGTTGTACCCGTGAACATAAAGGCCAATCTGGCCGCGCCCCACCTGCGAAAGGAAGCTGGCGCGCCCCATCCGTTGCTGCTGGCGGGTGATGAAATCGGTTGCCGGGTCTGACTTGCCGAAACTGCTTGGCCATTCGATCTGCCCTGTTTTATGCGCGGGCGGGATCGAGATGTCGAAGGCGCCGTATTGCACCGTGCCCGAGCGATTGGCCCCATACGCCCAGGGGGCGTCCGGATAGGTCGCGCGGGTCGTCACGCTGTGAACCCGCACGACGCGCGCACCCGCAGGTTCCGCCACGATCTGCGGTCGCAACAGGTCGGGCGCGGGCCGCGCTGAACAGGCCGAGAGCAGCATGATCCACATCAGAGAAAATATGACAGCCCGCATCGGATTATCCCAGGAATTTGCGGAAACGCCGCAACGCCAAAGTGAACATCACCGACCCGATCAGCATCAGTGCCACAAGCTGCGGCCAGACCACCGACAGCCCGGCCCCACGGAACAACACCCCCTGTGCCAGCGCGATGAAATGCGTGTTGGGGGCCGCGAGCATGATGTATTGCACGGCTTGGGGCATCGACTCGCGCGGGGTGACGCCGCCCGACAGGATATCGAGCGGCAACAGCACCAGCAAAAGCAGCATGGCAAACTGCGGCATAGAGCCTGCGATGGTGGCCAGCAGGATCCCCATCGAGGTCGTCGCGAAGAGGTGCAACACCGCGCCCACAAGATAGAGCGCAACCGATCCCCCGATCGGGATACCCATCCCCGCCTGAACCACCAGAGTGAGCGAAAGCGCCGTCGCCACCAGCACCACGCTGCCCATGCTGAGCACCTTGCTCGTCATGATCTCGGCGGCGGTCACGGGCATGACCAGCAGATGCTCCAGCGTGCCGTGGTCGCGCTCGCGGATCAAGGCGGCACCCGAAAGGATGATGGACAGCATGGTCACCGTACTGATGACCGAGGTCACCGCCCCGAACCAGGCCGGGTCGAGCGAGGGGTTGAAACGGGCCCGAACGGCCAGGTCAACCGGCATCTCGACCGGGGCGGCATCGCGCGCCAGCCATCCGGTAATCTCCTGATTGACAACGGCGCTGATACTGCCCGCCCCGGTAAAGGCCTGGCTGACCCGCGTCGCATCGACATTGAGTTGCAACTCGGGCCGGTTCCCGGCCAGCAGGTCACGCTGAAACTCGGGCGGGATCACCAGCGAAAAGGTGTCGATCCCGGCATCCATCCGCGCATCCATTTGCGCGATGTCGATCTGGGCGGGCGGCAGGAAATAGGGTGGCAGGAACGCATCGGCCACGCGCCGCGACAGCGGCGAGGCGTCCTCGTCCACGATCCCGATCGTGGCGCGGTTGAGCGATTCGGGAATGGCGGTTGCGCTGACATAAACGTCAAGCGTGAAGGCATAGGCGACCAGCACCATCAGAAGCGGATCGCGCAACAGCCCGCGAATTTCCTTCAGCGACAATTGCAGAACATGCCTGAGCCGCATCGGTTATTTCTCCTGTTTGCGCACGAAGATGGCACCCAGCACCACCACCACGGGCACAAGCGCCAGCATCGGCAGGAAAGACCCGCCCAGATCATCGAACCCCAGTGCCTTGGAAAAGGTCCCGCGCGAGATGGTGACGAAATGACTGGTGGGATAGATTTCACCGATCATCCGACCCAGGCCGTCCATTGACGCAACCGGATCGATGATGCCGCCATATTGCATCGCCGGGATAAGCGTCGCCATGAAGGTGAAGAACAGGGCCGTGACCTGGCTTTGGGTGAAGGCGGAAATAAGCAGGCCCAGCCCGGTGGCCAGCACGACATAGATCAGCGCCCCGAGCGAAAGCGCGAGCAGGCTACCCTTGACCGGCACCCCGAAGACCACCACCGCGAGCGCCAGCAGCAAAAGGTAATTCATGAAACCCAGAACGACATAGGGCACCTGTTTGCCCAGCAGGAATTCCAGCCGTCGCGCCGGGGTGACATAAAGATTGACGATCGAACCCGTTTCCTTTTCGCGGGCCACGGACAGGACGGCCAGCGTGGCTGGGATCAGCATCAGCAACAGCGGGATCATCGCGGGCACCATGGCCGCCAGGCTCTCGACATCGGGGTTGTAGCGGTAGCGCACCTCAAGCGTGAAGTTACCCGCCACCGCTTGATCGCCAAAGACCTGACGCATCTGCTCGGTCAGCCAGTGGGCGTGCATTCCCTGGATATACCCGCGCACCGTATCGGCGCGCATCGGCATGGCCCCGTCGAACCACGCGCCAATGGCGACGGGGCGGCCGCGTTCAAGATCCGCGGCGAACCCCGGCGGAATTTCCAGCGCCAGACTGATTTCACCCGCCCGCATCCGGTAGTCCAGATCGGCATGATCGACCAGCGGCGGTTCCTCGTCAAAGTAACGCGACCCGGCCAAGTCGTTGACATAGGATTGGCTGAGGATGCTCTGATCGAAATCGAGTGCTGCGAATTTGAGGTTTTCGACATCCATGGACACGCCATAGCCCAGCACGATCATCAGGATCACGCTGCCGAGGCTGGCAAGCGTCAGGCGGATCGGATCGCGGCGCAACTCCAGCGACTCGCGCCATGAAAAGCTTAGCAGCCGCGCCAGGCTGAACCCCCCGCGCCGTCGCCGGGCGGAGGTGGCAGGCCCGGCGGAAAGCTCTTCTTTCGTCTCGTGCGCGGGCGGGGTGTCCTGATCCTGCGCGCGTTGCAGATGGTGGACAAAGGCATCGTCCAGCGTCTCTGCGCCGACCTCCTCGCGGATTGCTTCGGGCGTGTCACTGACAAGCACGCGGCCCTGGTGCATCAGCGAAATCCTGTCGCAGCGCGTGGCCTCGGCCATGTAATGGGTGGAGATGAAGATCGTCACGCCATCGTTTCGGGACAGATCTATCAGCGATTGCCAGAAGATATCGCGCGCCACAGGGTCCACCCCCGATGTCGGCTCGTCCAGGATCAGGATTTCGGGGCGATGGATCAGCGCGACCGCCAGCGACAGGCGCTGACGAATACCCAGCGGCAGGCGCATCGGCAGGCTGTCGAGCACGTCTTCAAGATCGAACCGATCAGCGAGTTCCGCGATCCGCGGCACGATCTCTGCGGACGTCATGTCGAAAAGCTGCCCGTGCAGATCAAGGTTCTGCCGCACCGTCAGCTCGGAATAAAGCGAGAAGGATTGCGTCATGTAACCGATGCGCTTGCGGGTGGCCATGTCATGGGCATCGACCTTGCGACCGTAAATCTTCGTAGTGCCGTCACTCGGCTCCAGCAGCCCGGTCAGCGCCTTCATGGTGGTGGTCTTGCCGCATCCGTTGGAGCCCAGAAAGCCGAAGATCTCGCCCCGCTTGATGCGAAAGCTCACCTGGTCCACAGCTGTGAAATCGCCAAAACGCACGGTAAGGTTCTCGGCCTCGATGACGTTTTCCCCGTCGGACGCCGGATCGCGCGGCGGGATGCTCAGGTCTTTGTGGCGGCTGCGGTTTTCCTCGGGCAGAAGTGCGATGAAGGCCGCATCCAGATCAGCGGCACCGGTGCGTTCCAGGATTTCGGCCGTGCTGCCGGTCGCCAGAACCTTGCCCGCGTCCATCGCCACCAGGTGATCGAAGCGCGCGGCCTCTTCCATATAGGCGCTCGACACCAGCAGGCTCATATGTGGGCGATCAGCGCGGATTCGGTCGATCAGGGCCCAGAATTCGCGCCGCGACAGCGGATCGACGCCGGTGGTCGGCTCATCAAGAACCAGAAGGTCGGGGTCGTGGATCAGCGCGCAGCACAGGCCCAGCTTCTGCTTCATCCCGCCCGAAAGCTTGGCCGCCGCGCGGTCGGCAAACGGGGCGAGACCGGTCGCCTTGAGCAGTTCGTCGATCCGCTGCGCGCGTTCCTGCGCGCCCTCGCCAAAAAGGCGCCCGAAAAAATCGACATTTTCGCGGACCGAAAGCGTCGGGTAAAGGTTCCGCCCCAGCCCCTGCGGCATATAGGCGATGCGCGGGGCGATGCGCGCGCGATGCCCGGCGCGGGCCATGTCGCCCCCCAGCACCTCGAGCCGCCCTTTCTGCATCCGCCGCGCCCCGACGATCAGCGCCAGAAGGCTCGACTTTCCCACGCCGTCCGGCCCGATGACGCCGACGGAACGGCCTGACGGCAGGTCGATCGAAACATCGTCCACGGCCCGGGTCTTGCCATAGCGGAGCGAGAGCCCCTCGGCACGCACCGCAGGCATGGAATCGGTCATTCCAGCACCTTGCCCTGCGCCGCCGCCGGCCAGGGCGCGGTCGGGTCAAGCCGCACCCAGGCGACGCCGGGAAGCCCGGTCTTGATCTGATCGAGATACCGCGCCAGCAGCTCCGGCGCGATCCTGGCCCGCACCCTGAACATCAGCTTCTCGCGCTCGATTTCCGTCTCGACCGTCTTGGGCGTGAACTGCGCCACGTCCGACACGAAGGAAACGCTGGCGGGGATGACGATGCCGGGTGCCGCATCCAGCAGCAAGCGCACCTCGGTTCCCAGCCCGATACGCCCCGCATCCGCCGTCGAAAGGAAAAACGTCATGTAAACGTCGTTGAGGTCCAGCATGTTGACAACGCGACCGCCGGCCCCCACGATTTCGCCCGCGCGCGCGACGATATATTGCACCCGCCCGGCACGCGGCGCTTTCAATGTGCTATCCTCGATCTGCACGTCGATTGCCTCGATCGTCGCCCGGGCCGCGGTCACCGCCGCCTCGGCCCCAATCACCGAGGCTTTCGCCGATGCGACCCCCGCCCGCGCCGCCGCAAGCGACGCCTGTGCAGAGGCAACCGCCGCCGCGGCGCCAAAGGCGTTGGCCCGGTCGATCTCGAATTGCCGTTCGGATGTGATGCTGTTCTGCGTCAGAGACTCGGAGCGCTCATACTGGCGCCGCGCGACATCCTCCTCCGCGCGGCGCTGTTCCAGAAGGGCCTCGGCCGCGCGTACTTCGGCCGCGCGCTGTTCGACAAGCAGCGTGGCGTTTTCCACGGCGATTTCAGCGCGGCGCAGTTCCGCCACCATCTGGTTGCGATTGGCCTGCAATTGCCGCGTGTCGAGCGTGGCCAGAGGCGCACCTGCCGTCACGAGCCCTCCTTCGTTCACAAGCACCGTGTCAATTCGCCCGGGCAGCTTGGCCGCAACGTCGATTTCGACCGCTTCGATCCGCCCGTTGCCGCGCGCGAATCCTTCCGCGTCCGTATCGGATAGGGTGCTTTGCCAGATCAAAAAGCCGGATACGGCGACAGCGATGACGATCGCGGCCATGATAACGGGTCTGTTTTTTGCCACTGGATACTCGCTTGTTGTGATGATTCGGGCGTGTTTTTTATTCTTGCGACGCGCCTGAACCCTAAATCATCCGCATGCGGTTTCACAACCGGATTGAACGGCGCATCCGTTACAGAACGATGTTGTCCACCCGTCCGAGCCGACCCCGGGCAAAGTCATAGGAAAGGCCCAGCAGGCCCAGAACTGAATCGATTTCGGGCTCATTTCTGGGCGCATAGACCATGACAGCCGTGGGCGGGATCATGCCCGCCGCAGCCATCGGATGTGGCTCTGCCCAGCCAAGATCGACGATCTTCGGCACCGCATCCTCTGGCAGCATCATGTGCAGGCTACCGTCCTGCGGCGGATGGACATGGGCGAACTCGGTGCCGATCATGAACGCCTCGCGGCAGCCGCAGCCGCGCCCGTGTTCGAGGCAAAGTGCCTCGGCCCCCGGCACCGAGATCATCGAGGGCTGGCGGATGACAAAGGGGAAATCGAAGGCCCTGTCCCTGAATGCCTGAGCTGTTGCGGCATCCGGGTTCTGGGAAATCTGGGTATGCGGGGCACAAGGCGTGGTCGCAGGCCTAGGCCCCTCGCGCGGCGGTATCTTCAGCACGGTATCGCCTCCGGCAGGTCGTGTTCCTTCATCGCCTTTACCAGGGCGGCGCGCATGGTCGGGACATGGGGAATTTCCCTGCCGGCGATCTTGGCAGGGCTGACCGGCTTGGGTCCGGTGATGTCGGGCATTTTTCGTGGTGCTCCTTTCGTGTCTTTTCAACTCAACCGAACCGAAAGGCGCTTTCGACAGCGCCCATAACGGGGTCTTCTAGCGTCTTGCGCCCAATGTCCGCGCCTGCTGCGCCCGCCACAACGTGCAGCGGGATCAGGTGCTCTTCGCGCGGATGGGCCTCGCGGCCGCCCGGGGCATCGGACCAGCGCGCAAGCCTGCGGTTGCGTTCCTCGGGATCGGGGCAGGTCACGGCCTCGGTCAGCCAGGCATCGAACGCGCCGCCAACGATGTCGTCTCGCGCCCCGCCACGCAGGCTCTGCATCAGCACGGACATGTTGTGATAGGTGTTGCCGCTGCCGAGGATCAGCACGCCCTCGTCGCGCAGGGGGGCCAGGGCACGGCCAAGCGCAATGTGGCGCGCGGGGTCGAGATCGCTGGCAACCGAAAGCTGGACACAGGGAATGTCGGCATCGGGAAAGGCGACCTTGAGCGGCACGAAAACGCCGTGGTCAAACCCGCGCGTGGCATCCTTCGCAGCGGCAAACCCGGCGGCGCGGGTCAGCTCATGCACCCTGTCTGCCAGCGCCAGATCGCCGGGGGCGGGCCACGTTAATTCATAAGTGTGCGGTGGAAAGCCGCGGTAATCGAACAGAAGCGGTGGCGCGGGATTGGTTTGCACGGTGAAGGCGGGTTCCTCCCAGTGGCCCGAAATCACCAGAAGCGCGCGGGGACGTTCGGGCAATGTGGCAGGCAGATCCTCCAGGAATTTCCGGTGCCGGTCCCATTCATCGGGCGGATTCCAGTCCATGAAGAAACACGGGCCGCCGCCATGGGGAATGAACATCGTGGGCATACGGGTCATGTTGCATCATCCTCACCGGTCAGGCCATTCGAGACCTTGCCTTTCGTTGTATGGATAAGGAGTAGTTGAGTTGTGTCGTTATTTAAAGTAGGGACGAAAAAGTAACTATAAAATCGAGCCGATCCCATGCCCAGAACGCCGCCACAATGCCCGATGGATTCGATCCTGCGTCTGCTCATGGGACCGTGGACAACCCACATCATCTGGGTGCTGAGCGATCAGGGGCCACAAAGATTCGGGGTTCTGAAACGCGCCGTGCCGGGAATATCGACCCGAATGCTGACCGAGCGGCTGCGGATGCTTCAGCGCGCCGGGGTCGTCTGGCGCGAACAGGCCGAGACGATCCCGCCTGCGGTCACCTATGGCCTGACGCCGCGCGGCAACGACCTGCGCGGCGTTCTCGACGCAATGGGCGAGATCGCGGAACGATGGAAGACCGAGGGGGTATTTGAAGGTGATGACTTGGGCGGGGCCGCTTCACCAAACTCGCGTTTGTGAGTTAGGCTGCGCCACCCGGCTTCTGCCTGTGAGCGCGGTCAGACAGGTTGCGCCGTGCATTCGATATCACGTTTTGGAATCAGGTGATCGCCATGCGGGAAAGTAAAGTGGCCGATGTGCTGAAAGGAGCCAGAGAGGTATTCCTGAAGTGCGGTTTTGAAGGTGCCAGCGTCGATGCGATTGCCGAAGAAGCCAAGGTGTCGAAGGCAACCCTCTATGCGCATTTTCCAAGCAAGGACAAACTCTTTTTGAGCGTCTTGCAATCCGAGTGCGACAGCCTTTCAGAGGAAATCTGCCGTCCGCTTACAAGCCAGAATGATGCGCGGAGCATGCTGGAAGAACTCTCTCGGCGGATGATCGGGTTGGTCATGGATGATGACTATATGCGCCTCCTGCGCGTTTGCATCGGCGCGGTTTCGGTTCTGCCGGAGGCAGGTGAAATATACATGAACGCAGGCCCGAGGCGTGCCATCAGGATCGTCGCGCAAATACTCAGAAATTTGCATGAGACGAAATCACTGGACGTGAAAAACGTCCAAAACGCCTCTGCTCAATTTATTCATCTCTCTGTATCTGGCGTTATCATGCCGCAATTGCTGGCCGTCGATCAGCCTATCGATATGTCTGAGCACTCAAGACGGGCGGTTGATGCGTTTTTGGGGGCATATGGCGGACGCGATGCCTCTTGAAGTGGCGTGGTCAATGGATTGCCTTCTCGTACTTCTGCGGGCGCTATCGAGCGCCGTGCCGGATCAGATGAGATTGAATTCTTGACCCGGACCGACCCACAGACTAACTCCCACGTAACATAAACCGACCGGACGGTATAGTTTGAGCAAGCCCATGCCCCCTTCAGAATGCAGAAACGCCTCGCGGAGGATACTTTCAGCGGCGCGTGCGATTGCCACCCGTGAGGGCGCGGGCAGGATCACGATCGAGGCGGTCGCGAAGGAGGCCGGCCTGAGCAAGGGCGGCTTGCTTTACAATTACCCGACCAAGAAAGCGCTGCTGTCTGGCTTGTTGGCGCAGATGCTGGCCGGGCACCGCGAATTGCTCGAGAGCGTGCCCGAGCGGCACCCCGCACGCACGCTCCGGGGCCATCTCGAAACGGTTCTACAGTCGGAAGAGGTGGATGGTGACCTGTCGATGGCGATCCTCGCGACCGCTGCATCAGATCCGCAACTGCTCGATCCGCTGCGGGCGGAATTGACCGACGACCTCGGGCGTATCCTGTCCGATACACAAGACGCGCCGGGTGCCATGGTGGCCTTTTGGGCAATCCAGGGGCTGTGTTTCCAGAAGCTGTTGAAGCTACCGGATGGCGGTGCGGACACCAGAGAACGCGTCATCGAACGATTGAGGGCCCTGATCGATGATCTCAAGTAAAAAAGACAAAAGCTGGAAGGGGATCGCTGCGGTTATTGCTGTGGCGGGGGCGGCACTCCTGATGGTGTCCTTTCTTCCTGTGTCCTTGGGCGAAGTGCTGGCCCAGACAGGCCAGGAGTCGACTGAACCTGGTGCCGAAACAAGCCAGGCGGGCGCGTCCGACAAGGAGGTCGTGGTCGAGGTGACCCGAGCAACGCGCCGGACCGTTACGCGCGGTCGCACCGTTGCCGGACGGGTCGTGCCGGCCCGCACCGTAGACATCGCTTTCCAGGTTTCTGGACAGGTCCTGCGCCTCGAGGTGGATCCGGGCGACAAGATCAGCGAAGGCGATCTGATCGCGGAACTCGATCCGGTCGATTTCGAACTTGCGGTGGATCGGGCGCGGGCCGCCTTTGACCTGGCGAAATCCGAGCTCGAGCGCGCGAAAAGCCTTGCCGAACGGGGGGTTGCGGCCGAAGCGCGCTTCGAAACGGCCAGCGCCGAATACGCGCAGGCCGAAGTTGCGCTGCGCGAGGCCGAGCGGCGCCTCTCACAGACGCAGATCATCGCGCCTTTCGATGCAATCGTGGCGCGCACCTTCATCGAGGAATATGTCAACGTCACCTCCGCGGCGCCGGTTGCGCGTCTTCAGGATGTCAGCGAGATGCGGATCATGATCTCTCTGCCGGAAGAATTGGCGGCGGTCGCACGCAGCGCACCCGACGCCTTCGATCTCGTGGCAAGTTTTCCAGCCGTGCCCGGCTACACGGCTCCGCTCATGCTTCGGTCTTTTGCAACCGATGCCGACCGCACGGCGCAGACCTACGATGTGGAATTTGCCATCCGGGGTGATGTCGACTCGCGTCTTCTGCCGGGGATGACGGCCAGGGTGCGTCTTTCAAACGCAGCCGCCGAAGCCAGTGCGCAGTCCGTGATGGTCCCGGTTTCGGCGATCGATACCTCAAGCCGAACCGAGCCTTCAGTCTGGATCTACGACGAACAGTCGGGACAGGTCACACGCCAGACGATCCGCTTGGGGCTGCCCGTCGATAACGAGATCGTGGTTCTCGAAGGTCTGGAGGGCGATGAATTGATCGTTTCCGGCGGGTGGTGGCGACTTCGGGACAATCAGACCGTGACGGTTTCGGGGCTCTGATCCCGCCCCCTTGACAGGACACGAACAGATCCATGGCATTCAGCATTTCCGGCGCAAGCATCCAGAGGCCCGTGGCGGTCTGGCTCCTCATCCTTTTTTGTCTTTTGGGCGGGTATTGGGGGCTGAACACCGTGGGCCGCCTTGAAGACCCGAGTTTCACGCTCAAGACCGCGCTCGTGTTCGTGCCGTATCCCGGCGCGACAGCAGTCGAGGTCGAGGAAGAGGTCTCGGACGTCATCGAAAACGCGCTGCAGCAGATGAAGCAGCTTGACCGGGTCGAATCCAAGTCGATGCCGGGCATGGCGCAAATCACCGTGGAGATCGAGGGCACATATGGCCCGGATGAGATTCCGCAAGTCTGGGACGAGATGCGCCTGCGCATCCGCGACGTGGAGGGGGAGCTTCCCGAAGGCGCGCGCGCGCCCATCGTCAACGACGATTTCGGCGACGTTTACGGCATGTTCTACGCGGTGAAAACCGAAGGTCTGAGCCCGCGCGAAGAGCGGGATCTGGCCACGAAATTGCGGCTGGGCCTAGTGACCGTGGACGGTGTCGCCAAGGTCGAGGTTCAGGGCCTCACCGAAGAGGTGATCACGATCTCGATTCCATCCGCGCGCCTGACAGAGCTGGGCCTTCCGCCCAACCAGGTTCTGAGCGTGCTGAACGACGAGAACCTCGTCTTCGATAATGGCGAGATCACCGAGGGGCCGGCCCGGATAGGACTGTCCGTGCCGCCAGGTTATGTGACCCCCGAAGGGATCGAGGAGTTGCGGCTTGGCGCGGCCGGAGAGGTCGGGCAGGTCGCGATCCATGATATTGCCCGCGTCGCCCGCGACGAGGCGGAACAGCCCAGTCAGATCATCCGGCAGAACGGCACCGCGGCCTTCACCCTCGGGGTGTCGGCGCTGACAAACCGAAACGTGGTCGAGGTTGGCGCGGCGGCTGCCGCTCGGCTTGAGAAGTTGAAGGCTGAGTTGCCCGAAGGTGTCGAGATCACGCCGATCTACGAACAGCACGTCGTCGTTGACGAGGCCGTCTCCAGCTTTCTCCTGAGCCTTGCGATGTCGGTCGCCATCGTTGTCGGGGCGCTGATGATCACAATGGGCTGGCGCGCCGGCCTGGTGGTCGGCACGACGCTCGGGCTCACTGTGTTCGTCACGCTGTTCTTCATGTCGGTCTTCGGGATCGCGATGGAACGGATCAGCCTTGGTGCCCTGATCATCGCGATGGGGATGCTGGTCGACAACGCCATCGTGATCACCGAAGGAATGGTGATTGGCATGGCGCGCGGAAAGAGCGCGATAAAAGCTGCGGCCGAGACCGAAAGTTCCACGTCCATTCCGCTGCTTGGAGCCACCGTGATCGGGATCATGGCCTTTTCCGGGATCGGACTTTCGCCGGACTCCACCGGCGAGTTTCTGTTCTCGCTCTTCGCGGTGATCACCATCTCGCTGCTGATGAGCTGGATTCTGGCTGTTACGGTCACGCCATATCTCGGCATGCTGCTGCTCAAGGCGCCAAAAAAAAATACCTCGGATGATCCCTACAAGGGCGCGTTCTACGCGATCTATCGCGGGTTGCTCTGGCTCGTGCTGCGCGCGCGTGTGCTGGTTGTGCTTGTAATCGTGGGAATCACGATTGTGTCGGTGATGGCCTTCGGGCAGGTCAAGCAGGCCTTTTTCCCGGCGTCAAATACCCCGCTTTTCTATGTCGAATTCCAGATGCCGCAAGGGACCGACATCAACGTCACCGACCGTGAAATGAAACGGCTCGAACAGTTGATCCTGTCTGAAGACAAGGTGACCGACGTGACGACCTTGGTGGGGCGCGGCGCGAGCCGATTCATGTTGACATACAACCCGGAGCAGGCAGATGCCAGCTATGGCCAGCTTATCGTTCGTGTGGCCGACGCCGAGGCGATCCCGGCTATGGCCAATCGATTGAATCGTGATCTGCCGGCCGAATTTCCCAACGCGCTCGTCCGGGTCGAAGAGCTTGTCTTCGGCCCGCCCTCCGGTGGCGATGTGGCGGTCCGGTTCTCTGGTCCCGATCCGGTCGTTCTGCGCCAACTCGCCGACGATGCATTACGGATATACGAGGCCGCCGGCACAATTACCAACCCGCGCACCAATTGGCGCCAGCGCGAAATCCTTGTTGAGCCGATCGTCGATGAGTCGCGCATGCGGCTGGCCGGGGCCACGCGCAGCGCGATTGCCGATACCGTCCGCTACGGAACGTCGGGCTTGCGGGTCGGTGAATTGCGCGAAGGCGACGAGGTCATCCCGATCCACCTGCGGCTGCCCGCGACCGAACGGGACGGGGTTGACCGCGTTCGGGATCTGTCGGCCTGGTCCGATGGTGCTGGCACCTACGTTCCCATGGCCAACCTTGTGGAACGGTTCGAGCCGCGCCTCGTCGAGGCGCTGATTCACCGGCGCAACCGCGAACGCACCATTACTGCCCTTGGCGGTGCACGGGCGGATCTCACCGCCGATGAGGCCTTCAAAAGCGTGCGGGCCGAGATCGAGGCACTCCCGCGTCCCGACGGCTACAGCATGGAGTGGGGTGGCCAGTATGAAAGTTCAACCGACGCCCAGACCAGCCTTGGCAAACAGCTTCCCCTAGGCTTCCTTGTCATGCTGACAATCTCCATTCTCATGTTCAACAAGGTGCGCCAACCCCTCATCCTTTGGCTTGTCGTGCCAATGTCCGTGACGGGCATGGTGCTCGGGCTGCTTTTCACCGGCCTGCCTTTCACCTTCACTGCTCTGCTCGGCTTCCTTTCGCTGTCGGGAATGCTGATGAAGAACGCGATCGTTCTGGTCGAAGAGATCGACGTTCAGCGCGCAGAGGGTGTGGCGGATTACAAGGCAGTGATTGACGGTTCGGTCAGTCGTCTACGCCCTGTGGTGCTCGCCGCAGGCACGACGATCTTCGGCATGATACCCCTGCTGCCGGATGCGTTTTTCGCGTCTATGGCGGTGACGATCATGGGTGGCCTCGCGTTTGCCTCGGTGCTGACCCTTGTCGCCGTGCCGGTGCTTTACGCACTTCTTTTCCGCATCCGTCCACCAAAAGAAGAAAGCACCGACTCGAAAACCGGAACAGCCTCTGGTTGAAGTGGTTCATGCTTCAAGTAGGTAGGGATCACCCTTGGAACAAAATGCCTTTGTAGAGTAGCGCCAGCTTCTAAATCGTGGCGAAGGCAGGCGATATTTTCTTTAGACCATCAACATTTCTTGCTTGCGCGAGGGTCAGCTACGCCCGGAAAAGAGAATGTTGCCGCAAAGCGGTCCGTTCGTTAAACGCAAAAGGCCCACCAGTGATGGTGGGCCTTCCGGTTGAATTCTCTGTATCAGTTCGCGCAGGCGCGGATGGCTTCGATGTCCGGCCCATTGGGTGACCGACCCAGATTGAAGGGGGCGGACGCATCGCGCCATTTGGCGTAATCGGCCAGATATTCGAGCTGGCTGAGATAGACCTTGGCCGAGGCGGGGTTTTCGCAGGCGGTCTCGATGATCACCTCATTGGCGAGTTCCTGCACGCGCGCCAAGGTCTCGTCGTCGTAGCGGGTGATCTCGATGCCAGCGTCCTTGAACTGCTGATAGGCCTCGGTGGCGCGCTTTTCGGTGAAGGAAAGCGACCAGATCAGATTGGCCTGAGCCGCGATTTTCAGATCCTCCTGCGTTTCAGGAGAGAGCGCATCCCACGAGGCCTTGTTGATCATCACGCCAAAGACCGAAGCCGATTGGTGCCAGCCCGGAGTGGCCCAGAACTTGGTCACCTGATGGAAGCCGCCTGAATAATCAACATTGGGGGTCGAGAATTCTGCGCCGTCGATCACGCCGCGTTCTAGCGACTGATAGATTTCGCCACCGGCCATGGAGACCTGATTGCCGCCGAGTTTTTCGAGCAGGCGACCCTGTTCCAGACCGGACAGGCGCAGGCGTTTGCCTTGCAGATCCTCAAGGGTCACGATGGGCTCATTGGTACGGAAACCGGATTCGTTGTTGGTCACGCCGTAGGGCAGGTAGACCATGCCGAATTTGCCGTAGATCTCGTTATAGAGATCGGCACCACCCCATTGTTCGATCCAGTTGACGTAGTCGATGGCGTTGAAGAGGCTGGCGGTGGTTGCCAAGGGGGAGAACGCCGAATCGCGGCCTGCCCAATAGCCCGGCCAATCCCCGCCAGCCTGAATGGTGCCAGATTCCACTGCGCCAAAGACTTCGCCTGCGGGCACAAGCGCGCCTCCCTCGAAGAACTCGATGGTCAACGCGTCGCCGGTCAGCTTGTTGGCGAGGTCGACGAAATGCTTGTCGATCTCGATCAGCTCCAGAGAGCTGGGCCATGTGGTTGTCATGGTCCAGCTTTCCTGCGCGGCAGATTGCGTCGCAATCCCTGCGGCCAGAGCGAGGCCGGTTACGAGAGTAATCTTCGTCAGCATGGGTAGTCTCCTTGTTTACTTGGTGTAGAGCGTCTCTGGTAGCCATGTGACCAGTTGCGGAAAGATGGCTACACCGAGGCACATGATCAGGATCAAGCCAATGAATGGCAACACCCCGATGATGATCTGTGAGGTTTTGACCGACTTGGGCGCGATAGCGCGCAAATAGAACAAGGCATAGCCAAAAGGCGGCGTCAGAAACGAGGTCTGCAACACCACCGACATGAGAACAACAAACCACAAGAGGCTGACATCCATCTCTTGCACGATGGGCAGAAAGATCGGGAACGAAAGCAAGACAATCCCCGTCCAGTCGAGGAAAGCGCCCAAAATGAACACGATGAACAGCATCATCGTAATGAGCATCCACGGCTCCATATCCATGCCCCGGATGATTTCCTGAGTGGCGCGCAACCCGCCGGTGATGTTGAACACGCCGGTAAAGGCGGTTGCTCCGATCACGATGAAGAGGATCATCGCCGAGGTGCGCCCGGTCTCCAGCATTGCGCCGTAGAAGCTGATCCATCTGAACTTGCCGCGAAAGATCACGATCAGCAGCGCCAGCATGGCCCCGATGGCAGAGGCCTCTGTTGCCGTGGCTATGCCCGCTAGGAGCGAGCCGAGGATGCCGAGGATCAGCACCAAGGGCGGTACGGCCTCAATCGCCAGCATCTTGAGCAGGGCGCTGCGGCTGACCTTTTCGTCCGACTCAACGGCGGGGGCCATATCGGGGCGCACGAAGGCCACGATCACAACCCAGACGGCGTAGAGCAGTCCGAGCAATATGCCGGGGATCATTGCACCGGCAAACAGTTCGCCCACCGAGAGCGGTGAGTAGCTGGCCATCAGGATGAGCATGATCGAGGGCGGAATGAGAATGCCGAGGCAGCCCGAGGCCGCGATGACGCCGGTGGTGAGCGTCGGGCTATAGCCATATTGCAGCATCGGGCGCAGGGCCATGACGCCCATCACGGTGATCGAGGCGCCGATGATGCCGGTGGTCGCCGCCAAGAGGATCGAGATGAACACGACCGCCAGTGCCAGACCGCCGCGCACATTGGACATCATCAGCCGGAGGGATTCGAACATTCGGTCGGTGACGCCGCTGTCCGAGAGAAACCGGGCCATCAGCACGAACAGTGGAATGGCAATCAGCGTGAAATTATCCAGCACATCGCCGAAGATGCGATTGATGACGATGCCCAGCACCATCGGCTTGCCCGCGATCAGCGCACCCAGAACGGCGGTGCCGCCCAGCACAAAGGCCAGCGGATGGCCCATGAAGAGGCCAAGCAGCAGCAGGCCGAACATGCACAGGGCGATGACTTCAGGCGTCACTGCGCACCTCCTGACGATTGAATACGAGTTTCAGAACCTCTGCGATCCCCTGCAACAAGAGCAGGGCCGCCGCCGCAGCCATCGCCATCTTGAGCGGATAGACGGGCAATTGCACCGAGCCATAGGTGGTTTCACCCTGCGCATAGGACCGCATCGCAAATTCATAGGAGCGGGTCGTGAACACCCAGGCGAAGGGAAAGAAGAAGATCAGATAGCCCAGAGCATCGACAATACGGGCCGGGGTCTCGGACAGATTGGCGGTCAGCAGATCCACCCGCACATGCGCCTGATGCCGCAGCGCATAGCCGCCGAGCAGCACAAAGTAGAAGCCGAACATCTGCTTTGTGACATCAAACGCCCAGCGAGTCGGATCGTTGAGCACGTAACGCATGAATACGTCATAGATGATGAATGCCGCGAACACGATCGCCACCACAGAGACGATTCTGCCGATGGTTTCGTTAAGCCCGTCAATGGCGCGAATGATCATGATTTCCTCCGCCAGTATGCGTCGGCATACTATCCCGACACGGGCAGGATACAAGGCGAGGAATTGAGAAGAAGAACTATTTTAGCCCGGATAATTCACGAGAAGGCGGCGGAGGTATCGTAACCATCTGAAATGCTGTATGTTTTGGGTGCTACCGCCAAACATGCAGCTTTTGAGAGGACGACCCCCGCCATGGTCCAATCTACGTGCTCCACGCCCCGCCTGTCACCCCTCAATGGCAAGCCGATCCTGCTTGGATTTGACGGCGCAGACATGAGCTCCGACGCAGGGCTGACGCTGCTGCGCGAGATCGAGCGCGAGGCGGGTCTGGCGCAGCGGCTTGCAGATTGCCTGTGCGATCCGCGCGATCCGGCAAAAGTTCAGCATAGCCTGTGCGACATCATCCGTTTCCGGATCATGATGATCGCAGCTGGGTATAAAGACGGCAATGACGCGAACGCCTTGCGGCACGATCCCAGCTTCAGGATTGCACTGGAGCGCGGCCCGGAAACCGGGGCGGCATTATGTTCGCAGCCGACGATTCCACGCATGGAAAACCTGCCCGATACTCGCGCGCTGATCCACATGGGTCGCGAGATGGTCCGGTTCTACTGTCAGTCCTTTGCGCGCGCTCCAGGCCGGATCGTGCTCGATATAGATGATACCTTTGATGCGGTGAATGGCCACCAGCACCTGCGCCTGTTCAATGCGTTCTACGACGAGTTCGGCTTCCAGCCGATCGTCGTGTTCGACGGTGAAGGCCGGCTCGTGGGGATACTGTTGCGCCCGGCCCGCCGGCCCAAGGGAGCCGAGAGCGCGGCCCATATCCGCCGGTTGATCCGGCAGATTGCCAGGCATTGGCCCGAGACGGAAATCCTGCTGCGGGCGGACGGCCATTACTGCACCCCGGAGGTTCTGGACCTGTGTGACAGGCTCGGGCTGAGCTATGTCTTCGGTCTGTCAAAGAACGGCCGTCTGGCGCAAAACATCTCGGCTATGGAGGCATCGACGGCAGCGCGCTACACACGCACCCCTGGTCAGAAACTGCGCCGGTTCAAGACCTTTTCCTACGCGGCCCGGTCGTGGTCGAAACCGCGCCGCGTGATAGCCCGCGTCGAGGTTGGCCCAATGGGGCGCGATACCCGCTACATCGTCACCAATCTCGAGGGCGGTCGCGGCAAGCATCTCTACGAGAAGTTCTATTCCGCACGCGGTCAGGCGGAAAACCACATCAAGGCATGGAAGACCCATCTCCCATCAGACCGAACATCATGCTCGAAGGCGAACGCCAACCAGATGCGCCTGATGCTGATTGGCGCGTTGAACGCCACGCTTGAATGGTTCGACCCAGATCGCGGCAGTGCAGATGCGTTGTCGCAAACCTATGCCGATGTGTTCCTCCACGGAATACTCGAAGAACAGGAGACCTGACCCATGGCGCGCCTTGAAACAGCCGTGCTGACCGCATCAGAGATCTACGCACGCAATCACCAGGCGCAAAGCGCGCGGGTCGAGACGCTGCGCGCGCGGATTGCCGAGGCCACCTCGGGCGGACGCCCCGATATGGTGGAACGTCACCGCAAACGCGGCAAGCTCCTTGTGCGCGAGAGGATCGACCTGCTGGTGGATCCGGGCACGGCGTTTCTGGAACTGTCGTCGCTCGCGGCCTACGGGCAATACGGCGGCGAGGTGCCTGGTGCGGGGATCGTGACCGGCATCGGCATCGTTCATGGGCTGCCCTGCATGGTGATCGCCAATGACGCGACGGTGAAGGGTGGCTCTTTTTACCACGAGACCGTGCAGAAACACATCCGCGCCCAGGAAATCGCGGCGGACAACCGGATGCCCTGCCTGTATCTGGTGGATTGCGGCGGGGCCTATCTGCCGGAACAGGATCGGGTGTTTCCCGACGCCCGCCATTTCGGCAATTCCTTCTATCGCCAGACCAACATGTCGGCCAGCGGGCTGCCGCAGATCTCGGCGGTGTTCGGGGGCTGCACGGCGGGCGGTGCCTATATCCCCGCCCTGTCGGACGAGGTCATCATGGTGCGCGGCAACGCCCGCATCCATCTGGGCGGACCCTCGATCGTCAAGGTGGCGATCAACGAAGAGGTCGATGGCGAAACGCTTGGCGGTGCCGAAATGCACACGCGCGTCTCGGGCGTGTCCGACCATCTTGCCGAGGATGAATACCATGCGCTGGCGCTGATGCGCGACATCGTGGCCGAGCTCGGCCAATCGCGCCCGATGCAGCCCGACGCAGCCCCCGCGCCGCCCGCACATGATCCCTCCGAATTGCCCGGCATCATCAGCGCCGACCGCAAGGAGCCCTACGACATGCGCGAAGTTCTGCTGCGCATGATCGACGCGGGCGAGTTCCGGGAATTCAAGCCCGGCTGGGGCGAGACGCTGGTCTGCGGCACGGCGCGCATCCATGGCTATCGCGTCGGCATCCTGGCCAATAACGGCGCGCTTCTGTCGGACAGTTCACTCAAGGGGGCGCAGTTCGTCTCGATGTGCGACCAGCGCAATATCCCGCTCCTGTTCCTGCACAACATCGCGGGTTTCATGGTCGGGACCGAGGCGGAGCGCGGCGGCATCGCCAAGAACAGCGCCAAGCTGGTCTATGCCATGTCCGTCGCCAAGGTGCCGCGCCTGTCTGTCCTGCTTGGCGGATCCTATGGCGCGGGCAATTACGGCATGTGCGGACGCGGATTTGCACCGAGTTTCCTCTTTGCCTGGCCAACGGCGGAGTTGGCCACCATGTCCGCGGACATCGCGAGCAACGTGATGCTGGAATTGCGCCGCCAGAAAGGCGGCGAGCCTGAAAGGATGGCGACCGATCTTGCGCAGATCGAGGCGCAGGTGCGTGCCCAATATGGCGAACAGTCCGATCCGTATTACGCCACTTCGCGGCTTTGGGATGACGGGCTGATCGAACCTGGCCAGACCCGCGACATCCTTGGCCTGTGCCTGGCCATCGTAACATCGGTGCCAGGGGCAGGGCGCCATACACCCGTATTCAGAATGTGAGGCAATGACATGACGACGACGTATGAAACCCTCCTGATCGGGACCGATGCGCGCGGTGTCGCCACCGTAACCCTGAACCGACCCGAGAAACACAACGCCCTGAACGGCACGCTGATTGCGGAACTGCATGATGCGGCGGGGCGGCTGGCATTCGCCGACAATGTGCGCATCGTGGTTTTGACTGGCGTCGGCAAAAGCTTCTGCGCCGGAGGGGATTTCAACTGGTTCGCCTCGAATATAGAAAAGACCCGCGCCGAGCGGGTCGCGCAAAGTGCGACGCTTGCGCAGCTTTTGCACCGGCTCGACACATTGCCCAAACCGCTGATCGGGCGGATCAACGGCCCGGCCTATGGCGGCGGGGTCGGCATGATATCGGTTTGCGACTATACGATCAGCACCGAAGAGGCGCGGTTCGGCCTGACCGAGGTGAAACTGGGCCTGCTGCCCGCGAATATCTCGCCCTATGTGGTCGCCCGCATCGGCAAGGTTCATTCGCGCGAGACCATGCTTTCGGGCGCCCTGTTTGACAGCGCGCGCGCCGAACGGATCGGGCTTCTGACCGAGGTCGTGGCCCCCGACGCGCTGGACGCTGCCGTTGAACGGGTGGTGCATGATCACCTTCAGGCTGCACCCGGTGCCGTGGCCGATACCAAGGCGCTGATCGCCCATGTCGCGGCGCATGACCTGGAAACCAACATGATCTACACCGCCGACCGGCTGGCCGATGCCTGGGAAACCAGCGAAGGGATCGAGGGCATCAACAGCTTTCTTGCCAAAGGCAGCCCGTCATGGCGCGTGAAATGAGCTTTACCCGCGTCCTCATCGCCAACCGGGGCGAGATCGCCCGGCGCATCCAACGCGGGTGCCGCAAGCTGGGGCTGGAAAGCGTGGCGGTGTTCTCCGTAGCCGACCGCGACGCGCCGTTTGTGGCAGAGGCGGATCACGCCATCTGTATTGGCGGGGCCGCGCCATCTGACAGTTATCTGAACATCGAGGCCATCCTCGGGGCCGCGCACGCCACGGGCGCGGGTGCGGTGCATCCCGGCTATGGATTTCTGTCCGAAAACGCCGATTTTGCGGCGGCGGTCGAAGCTGCGGGGCTGGTCTTTATCGGGCCGGAACCCGACGCCATCGCTCAGATGGGGTCCAAGATCGCGGCGAAGGCCGCCGCCGAGGCCGCTGGCGTGCCCGTCCTGCCCGGCTACCGCGGTGCCGATCAGTCCGACGCGCGACTGCTGCAAGAGGCCAAGGCGCTCGGCACGCCGTTCCTGGTCAAGGCCAGCGCGGGCGGCGGCGGGCGCGGCATGCGCCTTGTCACCGATATGGCCGACGCGCCCGAGGCGATCTCCTCTGCCAGGGCCGAGGCGCAGGGCGCATTCGGCGATCCGGCGGTATTCCTGGAACGCTATGCCCCCCGCGCCCGCCATGTCGAGGTGCAGGTGCTGGGCGACACAAACGGCACCGTGCTGCACCTGGGCGACCGCGACTGTTCGCTTCAGCGCAACCACCAGAAGCTGATCGAAGAGGCCCCGGCCCCCGATCTGCCGGACGATCTGCGCGAGGACATGCGCGCCGCCGCCGTGCGGCTTGCGCAGGCGATCGGGTACCGCTCTGCCGGGACGGTGGAATATCTTTATGACCCCGAGCGCGCCGAGTATTACTTTCTTGAGATGAACACCCGCCTTCAGGTCGAACATCCCGTGACCGAGGCGATCACCGGGATTGATCTGGTGGAATGGCAATTGCGCATCGCGCGGGACGAGGCGCTTGGCTTTGCGCAATCCGATCTGCGCTTCGACGGCCACGCCATCGAGGTGCGCATCGCCGCCGAAAACCCGGCTGAAAACTACCGCCCCGAAACCGGCACGATCACGCTTTGGGCACCGCCTTCGGGCGTGCGGCTGGATACTGGCGTCAGGGAAGGTTCAGTTGTCGGCCATCACTACGATTCCATGCTGGCCAAGCTGATCATCCATGCGCCGGACCGGGCACAGGCGATCCGTGACAGCGTGGCCGCGATCGACGGCTTTGCAGTGGGCGGGGTGGGGCTGAACCTGGCGTTTCAGCGCGCCTTGCTGATTCATCCCGATTTTGCCGCGATCCGGCATCACACCGCCGGGCTTGGCGAGATGTTTGTGAACGGCTGGACACCCCCCGAACCCGATGCGCAAAGCCGCGCGCTGGCAGCGCTGGCCCTGCATTTGCATCTGGCGCCAAAGACCGGCAACACCCCGTGGCAAACGCTGGGCGCATGGCGCCTGACCGCGCCTGCGGGTCGACCGGGTGCGGCATATTATTGGGCCTTGGGCGATGACGATCCGACCCGCGTGGCGGGCGATGCAACGAAGCTGGCAGTGATATTGCCCGACGGCGCCCATTTGGCGATTGCAGCGCCCGACCTGGCCGCCAATCGCCTAACCGGGCGCATCGACAGTATCCCCTTTGCCCGCACCGCGCATCTGCGCCGCGCCAAAGATCACTGGCAGGTGCATCTGTCCGCGCCCGACGGCATGGCCACCTTCGGGTTTGAAACGCTGGCAGACCGCCACCTGCAACGCGCCTCGGAACAGGCCGGGGGGGCAGACACCCTGCGTGCGCCGATGCCCGGTGCCGTGGTCGAGCTGCGCGTCGCGCCCGGCGACCGGGTGGCGGCCGGCGACACGCTGGTGGTGCTTGAGGCGATGAAACTGCTGCAAAGCCTGACCGCCCCCGTTTCGGGCATCGTAGCTGAAATCTACTGCGCTGTCGGCGATACGGTCGCCGGGCAGACCCCCCTTGTAAAACTAGATCCGGAGGAAACCCGATGACCAGACAAGACCCCATCGACGCGGCCACAGGCCCGTTCAACGAAGATCTGGAGATGATCCGCGCGCAGTTGCGCCGGTTCATCGAAACCGAGGTGACGGCAAAGGCCGACGCCTGGGAACAGGACGGCATGGTGCCGCGCGACGTGCTGCGCCGGATGGGCGATCTGGGCGTGCTGGGCATGCGCTATGATCCGCAGTATGGCGGCGCGGGGCTGGATGTGATGTCGAGCGTGATGCTCGCCGAAGAGGTGGGGCGTTCCACCTTCGGCGGCTTTTCGGCCACGGTTCTGGTGCATACCGACATGGCCTCGCCGCATCTGGAAAACGCGGGCTCGCCCGAACAGAAGGCGCGCTGGATGCCTTTGATCACCTCGGGCGATAAGATCGCCGCCGTGGCCGTGACCGAACCGGGCGCCGGTTCCGATGTCGCCGGGATGCGCACCCGCGCGGTGCAGGACGGTTCGGACTGGGTGCTGAACGGTACCAAGATGTTCATCACCAACGGGGTGCATGGCGACATCTATTTCGTTGGCGCGAAAACCGACCCCGACGCCAAGGGATCGCGCGGGATCACCATGTTCGCGGTCGAAAAGGGCACGCCGGGGTTCTCGGTCGGCAGGGCCTTGAACAAGACCGGCTGGCTGTGCTCGGACACCGCCGAGTTGATTTTCGAGGATGTGCGCATCCCGGCCGAAAACGTGCTGGGTGAGGTCAACCGGGGCTTTTATTCGGTGATGAAGAACTTCCAGAACGAGCGGATCGTGCTGGGTGCAATGGCCTGCGCCGAAGCGCAATCCGCACTGGAAATGACTGTGGATTACGTTAAGCAGCGCAAGGCTTTCGGTGGTGTGCTGTGGGACAAGCAGGCAGTGCGCCAGCGGTTGGCCGATTGCCAGACCCGGATCGAGGCGGGACGCCAGCTTACCTATCACGCTGCGTCACTAGATGCCGCGGGCCGCGATTGCGTCAAAGAAGTATCGATGGTCAAGGCCTATTGTGGCGAGCTGGTGAACAGCGTGCTTTACGACTGTGTCCAGTTCCATGGCGGTATGGGCTATATGCGGGAAACACCCGTGGAACGCATGTCGCGCGATGCCCGTGTCCAGGCCATCGGCGGCGGTGCCACCGAGGTCATGCTCGAAGAGGTCGCCAAGCGGATGTGACCTCACCATTACAAAAACCATATCAACGACCAGCTGACACAAGGACTAACGACATGAATTTGGAATCCACTCAACGCCAACCGATCGCAAGTCTGTCCCGAGAGTTCGCAACTATACTCATCGGCACCATTCTTCTGACACTCTCCGCGAAAATCGTGGTGCCTTTCTACCCGGTTCCGATGTCGACCCAATCCCTAGCAGTCCTGGGCCTTGGACTTTTTCTGGGTCCGGTTCGCGGTGGTCTTGTTGTAGCAATCTACCTTCTGGAAGGCGCGCTTGGCCTTCCGGTTTTCGCTGGCACGCCTCCCGCGCCGGCCGGATTGGTCTATATTGCCGGCCCCACAGGCGGATACTTGATTGGGTTCGCATTCGCAGCGGCTGCCGCCGGATGGATGATTCAAAAGTTGAGAGGGTTTCAGCCTGCATTCCGAGCAACTGTCGCTGTACTTTTCGGTTCTGCACTTATGTATTGCGCAGGGCTGTTATGGTTGGGCGGCTTTGTCGGCTATGGAGAAAAATTGCTGAACGTCGGGCTTTACCCGTTCCTGCTTGGAGATATGGCCAAGGCGGCAATTGCCGTGGTGCTGTATACAGGGTTCCACAATCGGGGCCGTGTTTGAACGCTGGGCTTCGTTGCTTTGTTCCAGTGCCGGGTTTGACCGACGCTGGACGCCCGCCTGAGGATTCCGAATCTATGCAAGAGCAAGAGGCGGAGCTGCATGATCCGGATTGTTCGCAGTCAATACATGGTCGTAAAGAATGACAAGAAACAACATGTTTTACGCTGAGCCTGACCCTCCTCGTGCGCAGGGCGTAGAGGTGGCCGAGGGAATCCTAAGGATCGTTGCGAACAATCCCGGGAAGATGACCTATCACGGGACGAATAGCTATATCATTGATACTCCTGACGGTCGGTTCATTATCGACCCCGGTCCAGCAGAAGACAGTGCACATTTCGAAGCAATCGTCGAGAATTTGGGAGCCAACCCAGCCGGAATTCTCCTGACACATCACCATTCCGATCATTTCGGGGCCGTGCCGACATTGCGCGAACGCACAGGTTTGCCGGTTTATGTTTCGCGGGCATTTCCTGACGATGCGTTTGAACCTGACGGGTTCTTGGAAGACGGACAGGTGGTCGCTGGTCTCACTGTCCTGCACACACCTGGTCATGCGAGCGATCACCTCTGCTTCGCGAGGCCGGATGGAGTGCTTTTCACGGGCGACCACGTGATGAGTTGGAACAGTTCGATCGTCAGCCCCCCTGACGGCAACATGCGCGATTACTGCGCCCAGCTTCAGCGGCTCATTGAGCGCGACGATAAGATCTGCCTGCCGGGGCACGGACCCGAACTCCGCGACCTGAGACCTTACGCCCAACGGTTGCTCGCCAATCGAATGCGTCGGGAGGCAGAAATTCTCGCGCACCTCTCGAATACCTCCGATTCGCTCCAGAATATTGCCACTTCGGTCTACAGGAAGTCCGACCCGCATATTGCATTGGCCGCCGAACGGAACGTTGCGGCGCATCTGGAGAAGCTTCTTTCAGAATCGCGGGTGATTCAGGACGAAGGGATTTGGAAAGCCACTTAACATAACTATCATTACCAGTTTTTCAGCGCGTTTTTGGGCAAGTTAAGTTGCGGGTTGGAAACTTTACCTCACCCCATTTCGCCGTTTTTGCAGAGCCGCAATACTTGCATCGACGTCCAGCCTTCCAGCCTTGGCCCGCCGGATTATTTCTCGCATCAAACCACCCGGATTGCGCACAGGATATATCGGGTGATCTCGTCCAGCATCGACCAGAAGAAGGCAGAGTGCCAATCCGTGGTCGCCCAAGGTGCTCTGACCCTCAAACCAGACTGACGGATGGATATCGAGCATCGGCAATAATTGCCAGGCCGCCTCGATGATGTCGCGGTCTCTGAGGGGTCGGCTTTGTTCCCGGCGGGCATCAAGCATCATGCGTAGCCCGTCACCTGCAATGTCGTAAAGGGTCTCAGGCGTCAGAGTGCGTGGCGCGGGGCAGGGAGGAGATGGCGCCGCCTCACGGTCTGCAAATTCCTCGCGTTTTGTAGAGTTATCCACAGCACTAGGCTGCTCTACATTTTGAGACTCTTCCTTGGTGTTCTGTGTAAAGGGCCGGAAGTTTTCCGCTGGTTCGCCGGAAGAAAGTCCATGCTTTTTGAGCCAGTCGTCGATGCGGTCGCACAACTCGGAACTTGCCTTCAGGTGGGCGGTAAGCCGGTCCAAACCAAGACGGCTCAACTTATCGCTGCGTGGCCAGCTTGCGAAACTAGCAAGAATATCTGCGACCTCCGGATCCTCGATAGCCGACGAGGGCAGGGCGGAGATGGCCCGCTTCATGTGCCGCAGACGCAGTGATCGAAGATCCCTTAAAGCGCGCAAATGCTTCCGTTCCGCGCGGAGCCGATCGCGAAGGGCTATGAACTCCTCCAGGCGCGCGATCAGCGGCGTGAGGATCAAGCCGAGACCGGCGCGACCAAAGCGGGCCCCGTTGGCGGCGACGCGTTTCACGATCAGGCCGAGCCTCGCCAGCGCAGCCTCATCCGTTCGCAACTGGCGCGACGTCTTGCCAAGTTCGACCGCTGCGAGGTCTTGCGTCCCAAAGAACACCGGCTCTCGGTGCGGGGAGATCCAGTCGGAGGCGCGGGTGCGCCCGATGATGTAGTTCAGCACCGCGAGGCGCGCCGGGCGCAGACCGATATGTGGGGCTATCTCCGAGAGAAGCGCCATGACAGCGCCTTTGGTCCAGCCTTCCGGCAAGGCCGGGTGGTTTCGAATGGAGTTCAAATCTTGTCCTTTTCAGTATGGGACAAGGCCGCAACAGGGCATCCGCATCCCGGCAAGAGATGCGTTTTTTCGTTGCCTTGACTGTCGGGGCTGCTAGAACAGAGCCACAAGGTGAGTTGATCTGTCGGAACGCCAATTCCGTTGTTCTTGGAGCCCCTCGCATGGTTGCCGCCTTGCGGGGGTTTCTCTTTTTCGGGTGAGGGTTCCTTCTGTCAGGGGTGTGGGTCAGTAATTGACCTGCTCAGAGCCGTAAGTGCCCTCGTGATCTTCCCAGTCGACAAAGACAGCTCGGGCCCGGATGCTCGGGCAGGTGGCTCCAAAACCCTCGTCGCCCTGAAATGCCGGTGGTAGTTCACCCGGGGACGCGATCCGCCATCGAAACTGTCCGGTGCTGTCGTAAGAACCATGCCGGATCAGGTCCGTGCGTCGACAATGCTCGCCTTCGCCAACCACCCCCTGGGACAAAGAAGCGTCAAACACATCAATGGAGCGGATGAAGGCAAAGGCGGACCCGCTGACATCGATATCAGCCCCGCGCCCGACGGCCTGCGCGAGATGGAGCATCTCCATTTCGGGTACCTGGGACACTGCTGGCCCGGGATCGAACCCCGCCAGCCTGTAAAGGCGCGCGACCGGGGCCGGCGTTTCAAGCGCCGCGTGCATCGGACAGCGCCAGATCTGCAGTGGTGGCTCGACTGGCCAAGGCGTGATCCGGCGAATGAACTCCGCGCGCGCCCGCGCACAGGGAACCGATGCAGGCCAGCCGCCTGCGAGGCACAACAGGATCGCGCAGTCGATCTGGTAGCCTTGTGCGGCAGCGGGTTTGGCAGCGAGCGGTGTGAGCCCGATCGCGAGCATTGCGGTCGTTGACAGAAACCACCTCATGACAGAGCACCGCCGCTAACCTTTTGGCGCATAATAAGACTTATGTTAATTATGTCATGATTACTGACATATTTTGCGCTTCGTTTCATTGGAACATCTCCTGGTAAGCGTCAAGCACAAAGCGGACTTCGGCCTGCGCGGAAGCTGATGCTGCGGCGAGGCAATTCAGATAGGTTTGTGCCTCATCGAAGTAGGTGTTGAACTCGGCTCTGATGTCATCGCCGTACTCGTTCAGGAGCGCAGGCGAGGCCGCCAGCTCCGGCCGCGATGGCAACACGCAGTCCATCGCCAGCGTCTCGGCGGTTGCTGGGATCGCTAGGGCGATGAATGTGCTACATGCCAGCAACCGCGACATCTGGTGGTCTCCCGACAATCTGTGGGCGAATCGTGTGTCGGACCTATCACCAAAAAAATATCGTAATCAATCAAAAGATATTTATTGACCATCTAAAGTGTTTTCCGATACATCGCCGCATATCTTGTGACATGCACTGTTTGAAGCGGTGCAAAAGCAGGTTACTTCCGTAGGAACTTCTTTCCTTCGGAGGCAAAATGGCAGGAACAAAATACCCCGTGATCCTAACATCGCACATGCAAGAGGCGATTCAAGGTGGGGCATGGATCGAGGTGGAATGCGTTGAGGCCCCGGAAAAGGGCGGCAATACGCATAGGGGTGGCTGGACGGTTTTCGTCTGCTCCAATGACGGTCAAGGCGGTGTGCACCGGTCGGTCTATGTGACCAACCGGGATCTGAAACCACGCGTCTTCAAGACCGCAGCAGGGCTCATGAGCTTCTGCCTGGAGCTCGACGCAAAGGTATTCAGCTGCCCTCTCCGAGAAGGCGAGAGAGGCACGTGGGAGTTTGAGACGACAAGGTATCCTACCAGCGGTTAGCGTCGTTCTCTGGGGGCTTTCAGGCCCTTCCACTTATGCACAATCCGTTATCGATCTCGATGCTCCAGACCGTGTTGGTCAACTGACCAGTAGCGTTCTCGACTTTGCAAGACCCCAACCCGAGCAAAGCGACGTTGTCGCACGCTCTGAGGTCGCCCCTCTTGATTCACCACGCCTGTCTCCGCCGCGGGTCCCATCGGGCCGCCCTGCGATCGAGACCATGATCCTTGATGTGGGGTCGGTCTACGCGGACCATCCGGCCCTGCGCAGGGCCGGGATGTCCTCTCGCGATTGGCTCGCATTCTTTCGCGCCAACATCGCTATTGAAAGCGCATTTGATCCAGGCGCGCGATCGCATGTTGGCGCAATCGGGCTTGGGCAGTTGATGCCGGACACTGCGCGCGTGCTTGGCGTCGATCCGCATGATCCTGAGCAAAACCTGCATGGATCCGCCCGCTACTTGCTGACACAACTTGATCGTTTCGGCACGCCGCAGCTTGCGCTCGCGGCCTACAACGCCGGCCCCGAAGCCGTGGCGCGCCATGGCGGAATTCCCCCCTACCGCGAAACCCAAGGCCATGTCCGCAAGGTGTCAACGGCGGAGTAAAACCCGACCAAAGGGCGGCGCAAAAGTAGGCCACTTTGGGGTTGGGCGTGAAGGGCGCATAGAGCGCTGGCGGCCAGTCGACCGCGCTCCCCAAATAGCTGGCGGTTG
>Ga0256829_1000469_pt1 | contig 40667 bp, 34 predicted proteins | sample 131447metaG_FD_185979 | JGI IMG/M metagenome (GOLD analysis project Ga0256829, IMG submission 185979) | Hydrothermal vent microbial communities from Lau Basin, Pacific Ocean - 131-447 | ecosystem: Environmental > Aquatic > Marine > Hydrothermal vents | place: Pacific Ocean: Lau Basin | collected... | reverse complement strand
ATGAATCGGCGAACGAGGCAATCATCGGCCAAAAAAGCTCCAAAACACCGCAAATACTGAATGTAAAAAGACTGCCAGGCGTGCGCGAAGCAATCATTGGGCACAAATGGATGGATGGCTGTTTGGAATCGGCTTGTTCAGACGTTCCCTTGAGGAGAGAGCATTCGAGGAAAGGCGCCTGAAAACAGCGAGGATACGGTCGCTGTTCCAAAACCACGGGTTCAAGCTTGTCTTCCAGCCTATCGTGGACATGGCGAACGGCACGATGGTCGGCGCGGAAGCACTCTCGCGCTTCGATGCAGAACCCAGGCGGTCGCCGGACCTCTGGTTCGAGGAAGCCTCGGAAGTCGGACTCAGGATCGAGCTTGAGATGCTGGCCGTGCGGTCCGCGATCGCACAGATCGGAGCGCTCCCTGAGGGTGTGTATTTGAGCGTGAACGTCTCTCCCAATACGTTAGTTTCGGACCCCCTCGCCGAGTGCATCGCAGAACTGCCGCCCGGTCGCATTGTCGTCGAACTGACTGAGCACGACATTGTCGAGGAACCTGAACGAGTGCTAGCGGCAGTGAGGCGCATGAGAGAGAAGGGCGGGCGCTTTGCCATGGATGATGTTGGCGCAGGCTTCTCGGGATTGAGCCAGATTCTTCAGTTCAGACCGAACATCGTGAAACTGGACACGACACTGACCCAAGACATCAGCAGCGACCACGTCCGGCAGTCGCTCATCAGCGCGGTTGTCCAATTCGCTGCGCGCACCGGCACCGTCGTCGTGGCGGAGGGTGTAGAGACCGCGCAAGACATGGACGCGCTCTGCGATCTCGGCATTCGATACGCACAAGGCTACTATTTTGCAAAACCGGGTCCGCTGCCTCTTCAAGTGCTGACTCGGGAGCATCACAACGAGTGAGGCTGCGATTGATGGCCAATCACGACGCAGTGGCACCCCCATCGTTTCACGGCCGCCCTCTACCGCGCGCAAGTCAAGTGCCACAGAACAACGGCTTGCAGTGCGGCACACTGCTTGCGGCGCGCGCTTGAAGCCGGACGTTCTACGTCCATAGGCTCACATTGGACGCTTGCGAAGCTGCTCGTGCCGTCGGTTCGTTCATACACGTAGCATTTCGTTGTCGCCCGAAGCGCAGATAAGCAAAAAGCCCGCGCGAGGCGGGCTTTTTGCTTTGCAATAGTGGCGGAGCGGACGGGACTCGAACCCGCGACCCCCGGCGTGACAGGCCGGTATTCTAACCAGCTGAACTACCGCTCCGCGTTGTTTTCCAGCTTGCAACCCTTGCCGTGATGGCGTCCCCAAGGGGATTCGAACCCCTGTTACCGCCGTGAAAGGGCGGTGTCCTAGGCCTCTAGACGATGGGGACGTGAGGGATGGTGGAGCCAGCCGGGATCGAACCGGCGACCTCTACAATGCCATTGTAGCGCTCTCCCAGCTGAGCTATGGCCCCGCCGCTGGAAGCGCGAAAGAATAGTGAGCGGGGCGGCCCTCGTCAAGCGTTTTGTATGCCCGATGGGCACGTCACGGGTCAGGCGCTTCCGGCATACTGGTGCCTCGGAAACGGGGAAGGCGCATGCACGAGATCGGATTCATCCGCGATCTGGCCGTGGTGATGCTGGTGGCCGGGCTGGCCGCCCTGGTCTTCCATCGCCTGCGCCAGCCGGCACTGCTCGGGTACATCCTGGTCGGCGTGCTGATCGGCCCGCATACGCCGGGCGCACTGGTGGGTGACCCGCGGACCATCAATGACATCTCCGACCTGGGTGTGGTCCTGCTGATGTTTACGTTGGGGCTGGAATTCAGCGTGCGCAAGCTGCGCAGCGTCGGTGCGGGCGTGCTGGTTGCAGCAGTGGCCGAAGTAGGGCTGATGCTCTGGTTCGGTTATTCCATGGGGGAATGGCTCGGCTGGTCGCGCATGGATGCCCTGTTTCTGGGCGCGATGGTGGCGCTGTCCTCGACCATGGTCGCCACGCGCATGCTGTCCGAGGGCGGCTTGCGGCATCTGCCCTTCGCGCGGATGGTGGTCGGCGTGTTGGTGGCCGAGGACGTGATGGCCGTGGTGCTGTTGACGGTGCTCACCGCGGTGTCGCTGGGCGGTACCGTGGCTGCGGATGCCTTTACGGTCATCTGGCATCTGGGACTGTTCGTGGTGGTGGGGCTGATCCTGGGACTGCTGCTGCTGCCGCGTCTGGTGGACCGCGTGGCCGGCTACGGACGCGATGAGGTGCTGCTGATCTGTGTGCTGGGCATATGTTTCGGCGCCAGCCTGGCTGCTTCGTCCATGGGCTTCAGCATGGCGCTGGGTGCCTTCCTGGCCGGTGCCGTGGTGGCTGAATCGCGCAGCGCCGGGCGCGTGGTGCACCTGGTGGAACCCTTGCGCGACATGTTCGCGGCCCTGTTCTTTGTATCCATCGGCCTGAAGATCGACCCGGCGATGCTGCAGCATGTACTTGTCCCGGCGCTGGCCATTGCCGGACTGGTTCTGGTGGGCAAGACCTTTGCCGTGGGTATTGGCGTATTCCTGACCGGTCATGATGCACGCACGTCGCTGCGCACCGGCCTGAGCATGGCGCAGATCGGCGAGTTTTCCTTTGTCATGGCCGCGCTTGGCGTGTCCCTGGGCGCCGTCAGCGACTTCATCTATCCGGTGGCCGTGGCGGTATCGGCGATCTGCATGGCGGTTTCGCCCTACCTGGTGCGCTGGGCCGATCCCATCGCCGGTGGACTGAGCCGGGTGGTGCCCGGCCCCGTGCGCCAGCTGGCACGCAGTTACAGTGGCTGGCTGGAGCATCTGCGGCCGGTGGACGACAATGCGGTCATTGCCGCCATGCTGAGGCGCTTTCTCTGGCACATCGCCGTCAATATCGCCTTGGTCATAACCCTGTTCGTGATTGGCGCCTACATCAACGCGCAGCATGCCGGCTGGTTCAGCCGACTCGGGATCGGTCGCGACCTGCGCCATTCACTGATCTGGGCCAGCGCCCTGTTTCTTTCCTTGCCGATGCTGATCGCGGTGTACCGCAAATCGGGTGCGCTGGGCATGTTGCTGGCGGAACTGGGTATCCGCGAGCGTTTTGCCCGGCAATACACCTTCGCCATCCGCAACGTGCTGGCCAGGGTCATTCCGCTGCTGACGCTGACCGGCCTGGCGGTGCTGGTCGTGGCGCTGGGGTCGACGATCCTGCCCCCGCGCGGGGTGGTCTGGACACTGCTGGGACTGGGCTCCGTGCTCGCGCTGGTGCTGTGGCGCGGCCTGGTCAAGCTGCATGCACGCCTGCAGGCGGCCCTGAAACAGACGCTGGAAGCGCCCGCCGAAACTTCGGACGGTGCGGGAAAGTGAATAATCAGGGGCTTGCGGGAGGTCGGGCCTGCACATCGACGCAGGCGAAATGATGTGTCCGGTTGACGGAACCTTAACGATTGGAGCCGGTCCATACCGGTGGCGTTGCCAAGTCGTGGCACGCGACTGCACAATGCCGGCTCTGTTCCGTGCGAAGCAATTCGCCGTGCCGCATGGGCATGTTCATCCTAGAGGGAGTAGCGAATGAAGCATTTTCCACGTACCGCGCTGTTGGCCCTGGCAGCCTTTGCGCTGGTCCTGTCCGCCACCGCCTTCGCGGCGCAAAAGTCCACGCCGAAGGCCGCATCGGCTCCCGCAGCCAAGCCGGTCAACAAGAATGACGCCAGTTATGTGGTCGGTTGGGACATGGGCAGCCAGTTGCCCCCCATCGTGCGCAGCGAGTTGAATCCGGCGGTGGTTGCCCAGGCCGTGCGCGATGCGCTGTCCGGCAAGAAGCCGAAGTTCGATCGTGAGCAGAGCGACAAGATCCGTCACGCCTTCGTCACCCAGTTGCAGGCCAAGGCCAAGGTGGAATACCAGAAGCTGGCATCGCGCAACGAGCGTCAGAGCCAGGCTTTCCTTGCTGCGAACCGGAAGAAGCCCGGCATCAAGGTCACATCCTCGGGACTGCAGTACGAAGTCATCAAGCAGGGCACAGGTGCCCATCCCGGCCCCAGGGACACGGTCGAGGTCGAATACGTGGGCAGCCTGGTCGATGGCACGGTATTCCAGGATTCGAGCAAGGCCAACGATGGCAAGCCGGTCGACATTCCGCTGGAAAACGTCATTCCCGGCTTCCGCGAGGGGCTGGAGCTGATGCAGGTGGGCGGTCACTACAAGCTGTTCATCCCGCCCGAGCTGGGCTACGGCGAGCGGCCGAACAAGAATTTCCCGCCGAATGCCGCGCTGATCTTCGACATCAAGTTGCTCAAGACCACGCCTCCGGCTCCGGATGCGTCTTCCGGCAACGACGGCGGCAACTGAGCGTACGTCCGATTCCGATGGAACACGTGGGCGCGGCTGGACGGTCGCGCCCTGTTTTTTGATATCGGCTGTGCGTGAAACTGGCCCTTGAGGGTCGGGCTGCCTACAATGTGCCGCTTCCCTGCTGCACCGGAACTTCAAACGCCATGAATGTCACCATCTTCGGCACCGGCTACGTTGGCCTGGTGACCGGCACCTGCCTTGCCGAAATGGGCAACCACGTGGTGTGCGTGGATGTCGATGTCGAGAAGGTCGCAGGCCTGGATCGGGGCGAGCTGCCCATTTACGAACCCGGCCTGGAGCCGATGGTCAAGCGTAACCACACCAGCGGGCGCCTGAGCTTCACGACGGACGCCGCCCCGGCCATCCGGCATGGGGAAGTGATATTCATCGCTGTCGGCACGCCGCCGGACGAGGATGGCAGCGCCGATCTTCGTTACGTGCTGGAGGTGGCCGACACCATCGGGCAGCATCTGGATCACTATGCCGTCGTGGTTGACAAGTCGACCGTGCCGGTGGGGACTGCCGACCGTGTGCGTGAGACTCTCGCGGCGGCCCTGGGCAAGCGTGGCGCGGATGCGGCTTTCGATGTCGTTTCCAATCCCGAGTTTCTCAAGGAGGGCGATGCGGTCAACGACTGCATGCGGCCGGACCGTATCGTGATCGGCAGTTCCAGTGCGCGTGCCATCGACCGGTTGCGCAAGCTGTATGCGCCGTTCAACCGCAATCACGAACGGCTGGTCATCATGGATGAACGTTCCGCCGAACTGACCAAGTATGCGGCCAATGCAATGCTGGCCACCAAGATCAGCTTCATGAACGAGATTGCCAATATTGCCGAGCGCGTTGGTGCGGATGTCGAACAGGTGCGTCTTGGCATCGGTTCAGACCCCCGCATCGGGTTCCATTTCATCTATCCTGGCGCCGGTTACGGCGGTTCGTGCTTCCCCAAGGACGTGCAGGCGCTGGAGCGCACCGCGCATGCGCACGATTACCCGGCCACGCTGCTGGAAGCCGTTGAGGCGGTCAATGCCCGCCAGAAGCACAAACTGTTCGACCTGATTGATCGTCATTTCGACGGCAAGCTTGCCGGACGCACGTTTGCCGTATGGGGACTGGCCTTCAAGCCCAATACCGATGACATGCGCGAAGCGCCCAGTCGTTACCTGATGGAGTCGTTGTGGAAGGCCGGCGCACGGGTGCGCGCTTTCGACCCCGAAGCTCACCAGGAGGCGCAACGCATCTATGGCGACCGGGACGATCTCGTGTTGTGCGATTCGCCCCAGGACGCCCTCCAGGGCGCCGATGCCCTGGCCGTGGTGACCGAATGGAAGACCTTCCGCAGCCCCGACTTCGAGCAGTTGGCGAAGATCCTTGCCGGCCATGTGCTGTTCGACGGACGCAACCTGTACGATCCCGAACAGGTGGAAGCGGCGGGTCTTGCCTACTATGGCATTGGCCGCGGCCGGTCAATTGCCGCTTTGCCGGGATCCGCTGCGCCATGAGCCAGGAGGCCTCCCGCATCCAGGATCTGGAAATCCGGGTGACCTTCCTGGACGACGCGGTGGCCGCGCTGTCCACCGCGGATGCCGGGATGGTGCAGCGCATGCGTGCCATCGAGACGGCCCTGGGCATGCTCCGCGAGGAGCTGGAAGCCTTGCGATCGGCCAGTGGGCATGATCCCCACAGCGAGCCGCCGCCACCGCATTATTGATCGCCGGGCGGTACGTCGTGCCGCCGAATGCATACCGAGTCCAACCCTGTCATGGCCGATTCCCTCCGAGACCAACTACTCAAGGCCGGTTTTGCCAGCAAACCTGTGCAGAAGGACCGGCATGGGGCACGCAAGAAAAAGCGTGGCCATGCCTCGCGCGAGGAGCGCGGTGGTTCCGCGTTAGGCTCCGCTGGACCCGAATCGGATCTGGCCCGCGCCTACGCCTTGCGCGCCAAGGCGGAGGCAGCCGAGCGGCGCAAACAAAAGGCCGAGGCCGAGCGCCAGGCCCGCGAGCGCAGGGAGCGCAAGCGGAAGATACATTCCCTGCTCGATGGTGCGGTCCTGAACAAGCCCGACGCCCCGTTGGCTCGTCATTTCGAATATGGCGGCAAGATACGCCGCGTGTATGTCGATGCCGAACAGCTGGCACAGATCAATGCCGGAACGCTGGCCATCGTGCAGTGGGCAGGGCGTTACCTGATTGTCAGCGAAGCCGTGGCCGGGCAGGTGCAGGCGATAGCCCCTGAAGCGCTGGCATTGAGGCACGACCCGTCAGCGGTGGATGATGCGAGCGTCGCCGATGACGGGGTACCGGATGACCTGATCTGGTGATGTCCGGACCGGGCAGCCGGTCAGACATCCACGACTGTGGCCAGGCGCGGATCGTCCCAGCCATCGCGTGCACGGAAGCGGTCGCCGTAGCGTTGCTCCAGTGCCGACAGACGTTGCCGCAGCTCATCGACGCCGGTATCGCGAATGTACTGGATGGGGCCGCCGCGGAACGGTGCGAATCCGGTGCCGAATATCACGCCGGCATCCAGCAGGTCGACGTCGTCGACCACCTCGTCGTGCAGGCAGGCGACTGCTTCGTTGATCATCGGCAGGATCATGCGGTCGGTCACGTCGTCGGCCGCCCGGTAGTGCGGGTCGACTTCCGGTTTCTTGGGCTTGCCGTCTTCCCACAGGTAGATGCCCTGGCCATCCTTCTTGCCGCGCTTGCCGTCTTCGAGGCGGTCTTCCAGCCCTGCGGGAACCTGCAGGCCGAGGAAAGGCGCAAGCTCCCTGCCCACGGATACACACACATCAAGGCCTACAGTATCAGCCAGTTCGATCGGGCCCATCGGCATGCCGAAGCGACGAGCAGCCTTGTCGAGGATCGGCCCGGGCACGCCTTCGCCGAGCATGCGGATCGACTCGAGGAGGTAGGGCATGAGTATGCGGTTGACCAGGAAGCCGGGGGTCCCGGCCACGGCCACGGGAAGCTTGCCCAGCGCCCGGCAGAAGGCAAGGGCGCGATCTTCAGACTGGCTGTCCAGCCGGTCATGCCGCACCACCTCGACCAGCGGCATCTTCGCGACCGGGTTGAAGAAATGCAGACCAAGGAAACGCTCGGGGTGTTCGAGCTTGTCGCGCAGGGTATCCAGCGGGATGGATGAGGTGTTGCTGGCCAGCAGGCCGTCGGCCTTGAAGCGTGGTTCGATGCTCGCGTAGAGCTGCTGTTTGGCTTCGGTGTTCTCGAAGATGGCCTCGATCACCAGATCGGCCCGGGCCACGCCTTCGCCCTCGACATCCGCGACCAGGCGTTGCATCGCCACGTCGATGCCCTGGGTGGACCTGATCTTCTTCACGTACAGCGCGCGTGCGCGGTCCAGCGCTGGCTGCACGAAGCGCAGTTCACGATCCTGCAGGCTCACATGAAAGCCCTTGAGTGCGCTCCAGGCGGCGATGTCACCGCCCATGACCCCGGCCCCGACCACGTGTACGTTTTCGATGCCGTGTTTGACGCCTGCGCCCAGTTTCTTCAGTCGTTCCTGCAGGAAGAACACGCGGATCAGGTTGCGTGCCGTCGGGGTGGCGGCCAGGCCGGTCACGGCGCCGGCTTCAAGGTGCAGGCGTTGCCCGATGTAGCTGCCGCCACGGCGCCAGACATCGATCAATGCGAAAGGCGCCGGGTAGTGTTCCCTGTGCACCCGGGCCGAGGTCTGCTTGTACATGACACGGGCGAGTACCTGGCGTACCGGCCACACGTTGCTGGCCCAGGCCGTCAGGCGCTGCTTCCACGGGCGCTTGCGTGCCTTGATCAGCTGCTTGCGTGCTGTCTCCAGCAGGGTGTCTGCCGTACACAGTGCGTCCACCAGGCCGACTGCGCGTGCGCGTTCGGCGGAGAACGGCCTGCCGGTCAGCATGGCCGTGAGCGCCTGCGGGGCGCCGATCAGCCGGGGCAGGCGGGCGGTGCCGCCCCAGCCGGGAATGATGCCCAGCATGATCTCGGGAAGGCCGATGCGTGTCGATGTGTCCTTGACGGCCACCCGGCGGTCGCAGGCCAGGATCAGCTCGGTGCCACCGCCCATGCATGCGCCATGTACCGCAGCCACGGTCGGGCAGGGCAGGCGGGCCAGCCGTTCGTATACCTTCTGGCCGCGCCGGATGGTGTCGCCGATGCTGTCGCGGCGGGCGAACTCGACGAATTCGCGCACGTCCGCGCCGACCGCGAAGCCGGCCTGCTTGGCCGAATGCACGATCACGCCGCGCGGCGGTTCGATGGCCATCCGCTCCACGATTTCTTCCAGCTCGTCGATGACCGCACGCGAAATGGCGTTGACGCGGCTGTCTTCGCGGTCGAGGGCGAGGGTGACGATTCCGTCGCTGTCGGATTCGGTACGCCAGTGTCGAAAGCGCAGTCCTTCGAACATATGCACGTCTAGGCAGCCGTCGGGAGGACTCACGATACCGCGCAGAGGTGGTGAATGCGAGATCGTCGTGATCGCAGACTGAATGCCATGACCTTTTGCGGGACAGCAGGTCGTGCGCGGCATGTGCGCATCCCTTATGCTGTGCTGGCGACGCAGCCGCGACAGGGGTCGGTGTTGCGTGGTGGCAATTCGGGGTAGCGCGCAAGACCATGGAAGCAGCAGGGTTTCAGCCGGGTTCGGACACCCTCGAAGAGATTGTGGATGCCGGTACCGTTCTGGTCGTGTTGCGTACCGAGCAGGCGGGCCTGCTCGTCGATCAGTTCCGCTCGGTAGCACGCCGCAGCGGGCAGGCGGTCTATGTCTGGCATCCCGATCAGGGCCTGAAAAGCCTGCGCGAGGTCGAGGTCAGGGTACCCGGCTGCCGCCGGGTGGGCGACACCTTGCGCTATGTCCTGCAAAGCATGCATTTCGGGATCTATCTGATGACCGGCGTGCGGGGCAAGTTCAGTGCTGCCGACCACCTGCTGTTGCGCAAGCTTTCGCGTACACCATCCGAACAGGTTCGAAGGGTGGTGTTCCTGACCGACGATGATGCGGTGATCCAGTCCCTGGAAGACATGGCGACGCTCCTGGGCGGCCAGGCTGCAGGTTCCAGGCCGCGCCTGCGCGACGGGCGATGGGTGGTATGACGATGTTCGGCAAATGGTCTCCACATGTGCTAGTCGTCGCCGCGGACCGGGATGATCGCCGGATCCTGTTCGATGCCCTGGATGGCCAGGGTCTGGGCACGCTGCATACCGCACGCGATGCAGCCCAGGCCCGCAAACTGCTGGAGGAAGATGCCGTCCTGCATGTCGCAATTGTTGAATTCCACGGCGATGCCCTCGAAAACGTGGCGCTCTGCAAATACCTGCGCAGCGCGCCGGGAACGGCACGCGCGCATGTGCTGGGTATCGTCAGCGCAGATCCCTTGCAGCGTGCCTGGGGCTACCACCGGGTACCCGATGGGGTGGATGACTGGTTGCGCAGTCCCGTCGATGCGGGTGAAGTGCGCGCCAAGCTGCTGGCCGTGCTGGCCGCCAAGGCAAGCGCACCGCCTTCGCTCTCGTCACCCGATCCGGTGGCCGATACCTATCGTTTTGTCTACGAGTGCAACGAAGACGAATTACTGATGATCGATCCCGAGAGCGGTCAGGTGCTGGACGCCAACCCGGCATACGAACGCGGCTCCGGGTTCACCGCAGCACGGGTCAGGGGCAAGGATGCATCCTCCCTTCTGGGCATGGGCAGGAACCAGTTCGCCCGGCTGTGCGAGACGGCGGTGAAGGAGGGGGCGGCCCGTCGCCGCTGCAGTCGTTCACGGGTAACCGGCGAAGCGGATATGGTCGATGTCAGCGTGCGTCCGGTGACACGCGGCTCGCGGCTGCAGTTGATGGCAAGCCTGCGCGATCGTCGTGAACTGGAATCGGCGCGCTTGGCCCTCGGCCTGCTCGCCCGCATGCAGGCCACGGGCAAGGGCGAGGACAGGATGAGCGCCTCGGCCCGAATGCTGGCCGACCTTCTGCAACTGGATTACGTGGCCGTGTATTCGGCCCGTCCCGAGATCGACGACGGCCCGCAATTGCTGACCCGCGAGTTGCGTCGGCATGTACCCGATGCGGATTGCGACCCCATGCAGGGTGGCAGCCTGAAGCTGGTGCTTGACGGTCGCCAGATCCTGCTGCCGGCCATCACCCCCCAGGTGGCGCAAGGCGATGCATTCATCGCCCGCATGGGCTTTGGCGCCTTTGCCGGCCTCCCGCTGCTGGACGAGCGGCGCAATGTGCTTGGTGCATTGTTGATCGGCTCACGCGATTCCTGGCGCAGTCGACCCCTGCTGGCCGAAACCCTGCGGGTCGCTGCAGCACGTTTTGGCTTTGACCTGGAATTGCAGCGTGCACGCGAGCAGGGGCGCGCCAGGGGATTGCAGGACGGCCTGACCCATCTGCCCAATCGCCTGCTGTTCAACGACCGTCTTGAAACCACGCTGCGCGAAGCGCGTCGCACGGGCGAGATGTTCGCCGTGCTGTTCGTCGACCTGGACCGTTTCAAGAACATCAATGACTCGCTTGGTCATTCGGTCGGCGACAAGGTGCTGCATGCCGTGGCCCAGCGGCTGCGCAAGTCGGTACGCGGCTCGGATACGGTAGCGCGCTATGCCGGGGACGAGTTCACCGTCATCCTGCGCCACATTACCCAGCGCGATGACGTCAAGCGCGTTGCCGAGAAGATCGTCAACCTCATGGAAGTGCCGCTGACGCTCGATGACGGCACGGAGCTGCGCATCACCACGTCGATCGGTGTCAGCTTCTATCCCGACGATGCGTCCACGTCCGAAGATCTGCTCAAATGCGCGGACGTGGCCATGTACAACGCCAAGGGCATGGGGCGCAACAATTTCCAGGTGTACCAGGCCGCCCGCGAGGAAACCAACCAGCAACGCATCGCGCTGGAAGGCAACCTGCGCAAGGCCGAGGACAACGGTGAGCTGCGGGTCTACTACCAACCGCAGATCGATGTGAAGACCGAGGACATCGTCGGCATGGAGGCACTGGTCCGCTGGGAGCACCCGGAACTGGGCATGATCAGCCCGGGCTTCTTCATTCCCCTGGCCGAGGAAACCGGGCTTATCGTCGGCATTGGCGAGTATGTGCTGCGCACCGCGTGCGCCGATGCCCGCGCATGGCAGCAACGGTACGGCTTGCGTTTGCGGATCGGCGTGAATCTGTCCGGTGTGCAGTTGCGGCAGAAAAACCTGTCACAGGTCGTGATCGCTGCGCTGGAGGAAAGCGGACTGGATCCGGAGAGCCTGGAACTGGAGATCACCGAGAGCATCAGCATGAAGTCGGTGTCGAACCTGATCGAGACTCTCGAGGCCCTGCACGAGACCGGTTGCCATATTGCCATCGATGATTTCGGCACCGGCCATGCTTCGCTGGACTACCTGCGCCGTTTGCCCGCGCGCCGGATCAAGATCGACCAGAGTTTCGTGCGCAACATCGGCGTGGATCCGGACGACGAGGCCATCGTGAAGGCCACCATCGACATGGCGCACAGCCTCAACCGGGACGTGGTGGCCGAAGGTGTGGAGATCGAGCCGCACTTGCATTTCCTGCGTGAACACCATTGCGACGAAGTGCAGGGCTATCTTTTCTGCCGTCCGCTGCCGGCGCAGGCGTTCGATCGCATGCTGGCCGAACGTCAGCGGGTGTTCGGGCATGGCGGCACGAGTGAACATGCCGGCGCCCGTAGCAAGCTGCAGACGGAAGCTTGACCCTGCGCGGGACCGCCCCCATCCTCGATGCGAACTCCGGCCGGTATTGCCGGTCACAGTCTGGATGGCGCGTGTCGACCGCAACGTCGATGCCGGGCGCGGACCGGACACGATCGCGGTCAGAACGGCCGCAGAGGAGAAAGGCCCGGCATGGGCGAGAACGAACTGGACCGCGCGCTTGTCGAGCGGGTGCAAAAGGGCGACAGGAGCGCGTTCGATCTGCTGGTGCGCAAATACCAGCACAAGGTGATCGGGCTCATCATGCGCTATGTTTCCGACCGCAGCGAATGCGAGGACGTGGCGCAGGAGGCGTTCGTGCGCGCATGGCGCGCCATTGGCTCGTTTCGCGGCGACAGCGCGTTCTACACCTGGATGTACAAGATTGCCGTGAACACGGCGAAAAACCATCTGGTGGCGCGGGGACGGCGTCCACCTGCCGATGATGTGGCCATCGAGGACGCCCTGTACGGGCCGGCTGCGGACCGCCTGTATGAAACCGCCACCCCTGAACGCGAAATGATGCGCGAAGAGGTGGAACAAACCGTGTATTCGGCTGTCCAAGAGCTGCCGGAAGAGCTGCGCACCGCCATTACCCTGCGGGAAGTGGACGGTCTCAGCTACGAGGAGATTTCCCAGGCCATGGATTGCCCGATCGGTACCGTGCGTTCCCGCATTTTTCGGGCGCGCGAGGCCATTGACCGGCAGTTGCGTCCCTTGTTGTCACATCGCGAGGAATCGTGAACATGAACCAGGCCCACCGCGAGAACCTGTCCGCCTTCGCCGATGGCGAGCTGGCCGGCGACCAGGTCCGCTTCATGCTGCGCCGTGTCGAGACCGATGCCGGTTTGCGGCTGTCATGGTCCGGCTACCACCTGACCCGCGCCTGCCTGCGCGGCGAACTGGATGCGGTGGCGTCCGGTGATTTTGCCGAGCGTGTCATGGGCTCCCTGGAGCCTCGTACGGCCGCGCGCACGGGAGCCGAACGGCGCTGGCTACACTGGTCCGCTGGCGGCGCTATTGCGGCCAGTGTCGCCGCCATGGCCCTGATGGTGGCGCGACCGACGGCACCGGGAGATCGCCCTTCGCCGCCGGTCCAGGCATCGGCCACGCAGGTCCCGGCCCGCACCCTTGCGAGCCAGCCGGTGCGTTCGGCCGCCGAAGCCCCCCGCTGGCTGACGCCCTCGTCCCCGGTTGCCCTGATGGCGCAGCCGGCGGCCGCCAGTTTTCTCGATGGCCGGATGCGTGGTGACACGCTGATGCCGGCCACCTATTCACGCAACATGGCTCCGTACATGCAATTGCGCGGGTATCCGTACCCGGCATACGGGAATGCGCCCACGCCGCAGGTTTTCCAGCGCGGCGTCGATGGACGCTGGAGCGCACCCATGATGCCACCTTCCGGACGCCTTCCGTCCGCGTCCGGTTCGCATTGATACCTATTCGCCGGAACGGTCGTTCCGGTGCGAGTGGTTTGCCTGACCGGCCGTGTGGTGGCTCTTGGCAGGCAATCCAGCCTGATGAGTCCGGCAGCCTGCGCCGACTCTGATTTCCGTCCAGCAATCCATTCCAGGAGGCCTTACTCCATGAGAGTCCTGTTCATTCGTCTTGGCGCCGCCATGGCCCTGATGCTGTTTGTCATCGGTGCCCAGGCCGGGCAGTTGCCTGATTTCACGGCCATCGTGGCAAAAAATGCGCCGGCAGTCGTGCATGTGGAAGCCAAATACGACGGCAGCAAAAGCGCACCGGTCCAGATCCAGGGACCGCAACAGGGTCCGCAGCAGGTTCCCATGCCGGAGATCTTCCGCCGGTTCTTTGGTGCACCGATGATGCCGCCGCCACAGGATCAGGCACACATCTCGCTGGGGTCGGGTTTCATCATCTCCAGCGACGGCTACATACTGACCAATGACCATGTGGTGGCCGGTGCCAACAAGGTCACTGTCCGCCTTCAGGACCGCCGCACCTTCACCGCCAAGGTGGTCGGTTCGGACAAGCTCTATGACATCGCCCTGCTGAAGATCAAGGCCCACGACCTTCCGGCCGTGACCATCGGCGATTCCAGCAAGCTCAAGCCGGGCCAGTGGGTGTTGGCGATCGGTTCGCCGTTCGGTTTCGACTACACCGTGACCCAGGGCATCGTCAGCGCTGTCGGGCGCAACCTGGGGCGTCAGGACCAACCCTATACCTCGTTCATCCAGACGGACGTGCCGATCAACCGCGGCAACTCCGGCGGCCCGCTGTTCAACATGCAGGGCAAGGTGGTGGGGATCAATTCGCAGATCTTTTCCAATTCCGGCGGCTACATGGGCATCTCGTTCTCGATTCCCATCGACCTGGCCATGAACGTGGTGCACCAGCTCAAGACCACCGGGCATGTGCGCCGCGGCATGATCGGCGTGACCATCCAGAACGTGGATGACGCCACGGCCAAGGCGCTGGGCCTGAGCGATATCCGCGGGGCATTGGTCAATGCCGTGGTGCCCGGTGGTCCGGGTGCCCGTGCCGGCTTGAAGGTTGGCGATGTGATTCTGGGCTTCGACGGGCATGAGGTGAATTCCGCCAACGACCTGCCGCCCCTGGTGGCGGCCACGGCGCCGGGGACTGAAACCGCGCTCAAGGTCTTTCGCGACGGCAAGCTGATGACCATCAAGGTCAAGCTCGGCACGCTCAAGGGCAACGGCAGCGAGCAGTATGCCCAGGCCATGATGGGTTCGACCTCGAAGCTTGGCTTCACGGTGGGCAACATCACCGCCGACCAGCGTCAGATGCTGGGCCTGGGTGCGTCCGATGGCGGTGTGGTGATCCGCCAGGTCAACGGGCAGAACGCCGCCGAAGCCGGTCTTGAGCCGGGAGACGTGGTGTTGATGATCGGTCGTGACAAGGTCCGCAGCGTGAGCCAGTTCGACAAACTGGCCGCGGCCTACAAGCCCGGCAGCACGGTCATGCTGCTGGTGCGTGACCGGCGCGGCGCCACGGCCTTCGTCACCGTGACGGTGGGCTCGGGGGACAAGGGCAACTGAGATGGCACGGGCGGTCCGCTGACACCTGTCTGTCGCGGACCGCCTGTTTTCCCCGGACACGAGGCGTGCCGGAATGGGCCGGGTTTCATGCGATAATGCGCGATTGCTGCCGCCCGCAAGCCCGGGCGGCGTATTTTTTGTCCCGCACACGGGCATTCCGGTAGCCGCTCGTCCATGGAACACATCCGCAATTTCTCCATCATCGCCCACGTCGACCACGGCAAGTCGACGCTGGCCGACCGCATCATCCAGTTGTGCGGTGGCCTGACCCAGCGCGAAATGGCCGAGCAGGTCCTGGACAACAACCCGATCGAGCGTGAACGCGGTATCACCATCAAGTCACAGGCGGTGTCGCTGCCGTATACCGCGCGCGACGGCAAGACCTACCAGCTCAATTTCATCGACACTCCGGGGCATGTGGATTTTTCCTACGAGGTCAGCCGATCGCTCTCGGCCTGCGAAGGCGCCTTGCTGGTGGTTGACGCTGCCCAGGGCGTGGAGGCGCAATCGGTGGCCAATTGCTACACCGCGGTGGAGCAGGGGCTGGAGGTGGTGCCGGTGCTGAACAAGATCGATCTGCCGACTGCCGATCCGGACAAGGTCAAGGCCGAGATCGAGGCGGTCATCGGCATCGAGGCGGCCGATGCCATCGCTGTCAGCGCCAAGACCGGCGAAAACGTGATCGAGGTGCTGGAATCGATCGTCCGTCGCATCCCACCGCCGCAGCCGAGAGGCAGCGACAAGCTGCAGGCGCTGATCATCGATTCGTGGTTCGACAACTACCTCGGCGTGGTCATGCTGGTGCGGGTGATGCAGGGCGAACTCAAACCGGGCAGCAAGATCCAGGTGATGTCCTCCGGGCGTACCTATGGCGTGGACGAAGTCGGTGTTTTCACGCCCAAGCGCAAGAAGCTCGAGCGTCTGGGCGCGGGGGAAGTCGGCTGGGTCAACGCCGCCATCAAGGATGTGCACGGCGCACCCGTCGGCGACACCCTGACCCTGGCCAATGATCCCGCGAACGAACCGCTTCCCGGTTTCCAGTACATGCAGCCACGCGTGTTCGCCGGCCTGTTCCCGGTGGCCTCCGACGATTATCCTGCCCTGCGCGACGCGCTGGACAAGCTGCGACTGAATGATGCGGCGCTGTTTTTCGAGCCCGAATCGTCCGAGGCCATGGGCTTTGGCTTCCGCTGCGGGTTCCTGGGCATGCTGCACATGGAGATCGTGCAGGAGCGTCTGGAACGCGAGTACAACCTGGACCTGGTGACCACGGCACCCACCGTGGTGTACGAAATCCTGCGCAGCGATGGCGAAGTGGCGAGTCTGGACAATCCGGCCAAACTGCCCGATTCGCCGCAGGTCAGCGAGATCCGCGAGCCGGTGATCGTCGCCAACATCCTCACGCCACCCGAGTACGTCGGAGCCGTGATCACCCTGTGTGAGGAAAAGCGCGGTACGCAGCAGACCATCCAGTACCTGGGAACCCAGGTCCAGGTCCGCTACGAACTGCCATTGGCAGAGGTCGTGCTGGACTTTTTCGACCGGCTCAAATCGGTCTCGCGCGGCTATGCGTCGATGGACTACCATTTCGAGCGTTTCGAGCCGGGTCCGTTCGTGCGCGTGGATGTGCTCATCAATGGTGAACGGGTCGATGCCCTGAGCCTGATCGTGCATCGATCGCTGGCGGACCGTCGTGGACGCGACCTGGTGGACCGGATGAAGGAGCTGATTCCGCGCCAGCAGTTCGATGTTGCGATCCAGGCGGCGATCGGCGGCCAGATCATTGCGCGATCGACGGTGAAAGCCCTGCGCAAGAACGTGCTGGCAAAATGCTATGGCGGCGATGTCAGCCGCAAGAAGAAACTTCTCGAAAAACAGAAGCAAGGCAAGAAACGCATGAAGCAGGTCGGTCGCGTGGACATTCCCCAGGAAGCTTTCCTGGCCGTCCTGCGGTCCGACAACAAGTCATGAACGGTGTGCACGGTGCAAGCAGGCCGGCCAGATTGCGGCCGGATGACTGTACCGCGTACCGGGTCTGACACGACACACACCGCCCGATCGGAAAACAGGCATGGCATTCGATTTTGCACTGACGCTCCTGATTCTTACCACCGTGTCCGGCCTGGTCTGGGCACTGGACCGTGCCTTCCTGTACCGCAAGCGAGCGCGGCGCGCCGAGGAGGCCGGTGCGGACTACCGCGACCCCTGGCCGGTGGACTGGTCGCGTTCGCTGTTTCCGGTCCTGCTTCTGGTGCTGGTGCTGCGATCCTTCGTTGCCGAGCCGTTCCGGATTCCTTCCAGTTCGATGATGCCGACGCTGAAGGTCGGCGATTTCATTCTTGTGAACAAGTTCGCCTACGGGATGCGTCTGCCGGTGTTTCATACCAAGGTCGTGCCGCTGGGCGAACCCAGGCGTGGCGACATCGTGGTGTTTCGTCCGCCCTGGGCGCCCAACCAGGACTGGATCAAGCGCGTGGTCGGATTGCCGGGGGACCGGGTTGTGGTGCAGGGAGAGCAGGTGTACGTGAACGGCAAGCTGGTGCCGACCGAGCGCATCGGCCCGTATGCCGGGGAACCGTCGAACAAGTACGATCAGGCGGTGATGCAGGCCGGTGGCATCGTGTTCGAGGAAAAACTTGACGGGGTTCTGAACCACATCATCGAGATGCCGCTCTATCATCGGGCCCCGAACGTGCCCAACCAGCTCAATCCGGTGGTTGTGCCGGCGCATTGCTACTTCGTTATGGGCGATAATAGGGATGACAGCGACGACAGCCGCTATCATGGCTGCGTTCCGGAGAAGGACCTGGTCGGCAAGGCCTTCTTCATCTGGATGAGTCTGCACTCGATCAAGCGCATCGGAACGGTATTGCATTGACCACGGCGCCATGCGCCTGCCACGGGGAACCGGAACATGAAAACCAGACAGCAGGGCGTCTCGCTGATCGGCTTTTTATTCATTCTCATGATTGTCGGCTTCTTCGCCTTCATGGCGATGAAACTGTTCCCGCCGTATTACCATTACTTCGGTGTCGTGCGCGGCATGCAGGAACTTTCCAAGGAAGATCTCAGCGGCAAGTCACGCGGCGAGATACGGCAGGACTTCATGTTCAAGCTGAACTTCCAGTACGCCGACCAGGAAATCAAGCCGGGCGACATCCATTTCGAGCAGCGAAACGGCGCGACCACCTTCCGTGTGTCCTACGACAAGCGCGTGCATTTCATCTACAACATCGATTTCCTGCTGCATTTCGAGAAAAGCGTGCCCCTGAACGGGAGCGTCGACTGACCACGTGAACCTCGATTACCGCTTCCGTGCCCCGGACCTGCTTGACCTGGCGCTGACGCACCGCAGCGCCGGTCGTCCCAATAACGAACGCCTGGAGTTTCTCGGCGATGCCGTACTCGGCATGCTGGTCGCCGAAATGTTGTTCGAAGCCCATCCGCACGCCAGTGAAGGCGAGCTGTCGCGTCTGCGCGCGCAACTGGTCAATGGCAGGCAACTGGCGCGACTGGCGCGTCTTCTGGACATCGGGTCGGATTTGCACCTGGGGCCGGGTGAGCTCAAGAGTGGCGGGCATCGACGCGATTCGATTCTGGCTGACGCCTTCGAGGCCATGATTGCCGCGGTGTATCTGGATGGCGGCTTCGAGGCCTGCCGCAAGCTGGTACGTACACTGTTTTCCGACCTGGTCCGCGCCATGCCAAGATCCCGCAAGGACAGCAAGACGCGCCTGCAGGAATGGCTGCAGGCGCGCAGTTACGCCTTGCCCATCTACGATCTGGTCGCCAGTCACGGCGAGGACCATGCACGTGTCTTCGACGTGGCCTGCATTCTCGAACAACCCGTGGACCTGAGGTTCGAAGCCCGGGGAGACAGCCGTCGCGCTGCGGAACAGCTGGCTGCCAGCCAGGCGCTTCAGCATCTTGAGCAGGGCAAGCGCGATGACTGATCACAACAGTCCATCGGCGCCATTCCACTGTGGCATGGTCGCTCTGGTGGGACGGCCCAATGTCGGCAAGTCGACCCTGCTCAATGCGCTGATCGGATTCCGGCTGAGCATCGTCAGTCCCAAGCCGCAAACCACGCGGCATCGCATTCTGGGCATTGCCAATCCGCAAGACGGGCAGATCCTCTACGTGGATACTCCGGGCCTGCATCGTGGTGCGCGCAAGGCCATGAACCGAAGCCTCAACCGTGCCGCACGGGCAGCCATTGCCGAAGTCGACGTGGCGGTCCAGGTGGTGGAGGCCGGTCGCTGGACCGATGAGGACGAAGCCGTGCGCCAGGCGCTCGACGTTCGCCAGGTTCCGGTGCTGCTTGCCCTCAACAAGGTCGACCGCATGCGTGACAAGGGCGCGATGCTGCCTTTCGTGACCGACCTTGTGGAGCGACATCCCTGCGCGGAGGTGTTTTACGTAAGCGCCCTGCGACGCAAGGGCCTGCAAGAACTCGAGCAGGGCATCCTGACGCGGCTGCCGCAGCGCCCGGCCATCTTCGCCGAAGATGATGTCACCGATCGCAGCGAACGGTTTCTGGTGGCGGAACTGGTGCGCGAACAGCTCATGCTGCGTCTTCACCAGGAATTGCCCTATGCCACTACGGTGGAGATCGAGCACTTTGCCGAGCGTATGGACGGCCTGGCCGAAATCCATGCCGTGATCTGGGTCGAGCGGGACAGCCAGAAATCCATCGTGATCGGTGCCGGGGGTGAACAGCTCAAGGCCATCGGTGCCGCAGCCCGCAGGCGCATCCAGGGCTTGCTCGAACGCAAGGTGTTCCTCAAGCTGTGGGTCAAGGTCCGTTCCGACTGGGGCGATGATGAGCATGCACTCAAGCGCTTCGGGTATACCGACTGACACTTCCTGCCAACGCCCGTGCTGATCGAACTGCAACCGGCCTTCGTGCTGCACACGCGCCCGTATCGCGAGACATCCCTGCTGGTGGAGTGTCTGACCCGCGATCACGGGCGGCTCGGCGTGGTGGCGCGTGGAGTGCGCGGAGCGCGCGCGCGCGCGTCACGGGCGGACCTGGAACCATTCCAGGCCCTGAGCATGAATCTTTCGCTCGGTGGCGAGCTGGCCAGCCTGCGCGGCGTGGAAGTGCACCGTACCGCCAGCCGGCTGCAGGGGGATGCCCTGCTGGCAGGCTTGTATCTGAACGAATTGCTCGTACGCCTGTGCGCGCGCCAGGATCCGCATCCGACGATTCATGATCACTATGCCCGGACCCTGGAGCGTCTGCGCGCAGGAGACGCGCCCGGCTGGACCCTGCGGCGTTTCGAGCGTGACCTGCTGACAGGGCTGGGCTACGGGATGCAACTGCTCGATGAGGCCACGCACGGAACGCCGGTCGAGGCCCTGGTCTGGTACCGCTACACGCCCGATCTCGGACCGCAACGTTGCAACCCACAAACCGCGCATGCCGTGAGCGGTGCCGACCTGCTGGCATTGGCCACGGACCGCTGCCCGGATGCCGATGGCCAGCGCCGGCTGCGTGCAATGATGCGTCAGGTTCTGCGCTTTCACCTTGGCGGCAGCGATCTGCGCGCCTGGCAGGTGTTGCGACCGGGGCCATCAAAAGCCGGTCAGGACTGATCGTTCGGCATGACTGACCCATCGTCATGAGCGCGCAATGCCCACAGGGTTTCGCACATGACAGTTTCGAAATGCATCGTGGCCTGCGCATGGATATTGGAACCGCCATCCAGGGATGCGGCCAGTTCCGCGCAGGCGTGGTCCAGCGCGTGCGCGCCGCACAATCCGCAGGAGGCGCGCAGCCGGTGCAGCCGTTCACGCAAGGTGCCGGGCCGGGCGCACAGTTGCGGCCATTCAGCGGTCAGGGCAAGCAATTCCCCGCGGAACAGGTTGCGCAGGGCGTCGCGATTTTCAATGGAGCCGCTGGCCTCAAGCCCGGCATCATCGTCGATCACCGGGCTGGCAGGCATGTGCAGACAGGAGCGCACGGCCGCTTCGAGTTGCTCGACCGAGAGGGGTTTTGGCAATAGCCTGCCACAACCGGCAGCGTGCAGGGCATCAGCCAGGGCGTTGTCGACTTCCGCACTGGTGGCCAGGACCGGTACCTGACGGGAAGCGGATTCGGGGTTCTTGCGCAGGGCGCGCACCAGTTGCAGCGCACCCATGCCGGGCAGACGGCAGTCGAGCAGCAGCAGGTCGTAGCGTTCCCGGCAGGCGGCAAGCCATGCACGCTCACCATCGTCGACGCTGTACACCCGGGCGCCAAGGCCGCTCAGTGCATCATGCAGGAAGCTGGCGCTGACCGGATCGTCCTCGGCCACCAGGATCCGTTTGCCGTCCAGCGATGCGTGATCGGAAGCATTCATGTCCGTTGATGCAGGGTTCGGGATCGGTTTGGCAGAATGGCGGGCAATGAGCGTGCAATCAAGTCCAACCCCGATGGCAAGAAGACTGTGTGCGGCATGGGTGCTGCTGGCCGTCCTTGCCCCCGTGCACGCCGGAACCACGCTGCATGCCCGGATGCTGCATTTGCAAGGCATGGCACTGCACGATATCGATGTGAGCCTGGACCGGGCACCGGACGGGCAGCTGCAATGGTCCGTCCAGGTCGGCCGCGCCGATGTTCCCGCATTGGGTTGGCATGGCGTCGGGTTCCTTCTTCAGGGCCAGCTGCAGCGCCTGCGCGCCGATGTGTGGTCGAGCCAGGGAACCGTAACGGTTCGGGCGGCACCCGGAGGCTTGCTGCGCAAGGGACAACCGTACCGGATCACCCTGGATACCGGTGCCGACACACTTGAGGTGGATATCGGCCCGCAGCCCCGGCCGACGATTTCCATGGCCCTGCCTCTGGACCAGCTTACCCACGTACAGAGCCAACTGACGCGGATGCCGGTGTCCTGGTTGCAGGGACTTGTGGCCGGATCCGGCACGCTCGGCAAAGGCACCCTGAGCGGCACCGTGGCGGTGGACAAGCATCCATCCGGAGTTGCGGGATCTGCCGTCCTGAACCTGCGTCGGGCCGGCTTTGACGGTGGACGATTCGCGGCGCAAAAGCTCGATTTTCGCGGCAGGGTGAATTTCCGTACGGATGCGAAATCGCGACGGATCAGCGTGGCAGGTGTGCTGCAGGGTGGGGAAGTGCTGCTCGGACCACTGTATGCCCGCCTGCCCAGGACCAGCACGCAACTGGGCTTCACCCTGAGCGGCCACGGCGGCGCATGGCGGGTGGATGGGCTTCGCTATGCCGATCCCGGCACCCTGAACCTTGCCGGGCGCTTTGCCCTTGCCCGTGACGGCAGCCTGCACAGTGTGGATATCAGCCGGTTTCAGGCAAGTTTCCCTGCCGCCTACCAGCGTTACGGCAAAACCTGGCTGGCCACCCACGGGCTGGCTGACCTGACGACCAAGGGTCGACTGGGCGGGGCATTGGCCATGCATGGGGGCAGCTTGCGCCGATTGCGCGTGCAGGCCGGTGATTTCGGTGTCGTCGACGGCGCGGGTCGCTTCCGCGTGCAGGGTCTGGACGGCGGTATCGACTGGAGCCGGCAGGGCGATCGGGGGGGCACCAGCCTGTCGTGGAAATCACTCGCCATGTATCGCGTGGTGTTCGGCCAGGGGACCAGTCAATGGCGAAGCCAGGGCGGCACGCTGAAGCTGCAGTCGCCGATCAGCGTGCCGGTCCTGGGAGGACAGTTCGACGTGCAGGACATGGCCTGGCAACCTGCGGCACCCAAGGGTCAGCGACTGGATGCCCGCGCCACCCTGGACGGGGTAAGCATGCGGAAACTCAGCCTGGCCATGGGCTGGCCGGAATTCCACGGCACACTTGCCGGCGCGGTGCCGGGTCTGCGTTACGACGCAGGCCGTCTCACGTTCCAGGGCGGACTTACACTCCATGTGTTTGGCGGATTCGTCGATGTGACACGCCTTGCACTGACCCACCTCTTCGGTGCCGCGCCGGAGCTGTCCGCCGACATCGATCTGCAACAGCTCGACCTCAAGGCGATGACCGATGTATTTCATTTCGGCAGCATCAGCGGCCGCATGCACGGGACCGTACACGGCTTGCGGCTGGTCGACTGGAAACCGGTGGCCTTCCAGGCGCAACTGCTCGCCGATGGCGGCGGACGGATCAGCCAGCGCGCCGTCAGCAACCTGACCTCGGTCGGGGGTGGCAGCGCCATTGGCGGCATCCAGGGCACGATCCTGCGCCTGTTCAAGCATTTCGGCTATGCCCGCATCGGCCTGAGCTGCACATTGCAGGGCAATACCTGTCGCATGGGCGGACTTGGGCCGGAGGACAACGGTTACCTGATCGTGGAAGGTGACGGCTTGCCACATTTGACCGTGATCGGCCACCAGAGGCAGGTCAGCTGGCCGACCCTGATCTCGCGTCTGCGCGCGGCCATCCGCAGCGGCGGACCGGTTGTCAAATAGCCGCTCTTGCCTGCCGGCGTCTCGTGCGCATGGGTACGCTTTGTGGGAGGATGCACGCATTGCAGGAGATCTTGAACATGCACAAGCACACTGTGTTACTGGGTTCGATGCTGCTGGTGCTTCTGGCCGGTTGTGTCACGATCAACGTGTATTTCCCTGCTGCCGCCGCGCAGAAGGCCGCCGATCAGTTCATTGGTTCGGTGATCGACCAGGGGACCGCGCAGGCTGGCAAAACCGGGACGGACAGCAAGGCGCCAGCCGTCGACACCAAGGCCCCTTCCGGTGGACCGTCCGCCGATGTGCTGGACCTGCTGATCCCTGCGGCGCAGGCGGCCACGCCCGACCTGCGTATTCACACGCCGGCGATCGATGCCATCCAGACGCGCATGCAGAAACGGTTCCGAGACATTCTCGGGCCGCTGCTCGACGATGGCGTGATCGGCTTTACCCAGGATGGTCTGGTCCAGGTTCGCTCGCTGCAGGCTGCGCCGCTGTCCCTGCGGGCGCAGGTAGCCAGTGCGGTCGCCGCGGAAAATGCCGACCGCAATCGGCTGTATGCCGAAATTGCCGAGGCCAACGGGCATCCCGAGTGGGTGTCGCGCATCCGCGAGACCTTTGCCCAGTTGTGGATCAGCCGCGCACACGCGGGCTGGTATTATCGCGACAGCAGCGGTGCGTGGAAGCGCAAGTAGCTGTCACCCCGTTCCCCTTGAGCGCATGAAACCGTACCCGGACGCGTCCCGTCCGGGTGCATTCCCGTGATGAAGAAAACCCTGCAAGCCGAAGTCGAAATCACCGACCTGAGCCATGACGGGCGCGGCGTGGCGCGCATCGACGGCAAGGCCGTGTTCGTCCGTGGCGCGCTGCCCGGCGAGCGCGCCACGGTCCGTATCCTCCACCGCAAACGCAGTTTCGACGAAGCCGAAGTCCTTGAACTGCATACGCGCAGTGCCGATCGCGTCGACCCACGGTGCGCGCATTTTGGCCAGTGCGCCGGTTGCACCCTGCAGCACCTCGCGCCGCAGGCGCAGATCGCTGCCAAGCAGCGCGTGCTGGCGGAAAACCTGGAACGCATCGGCAAGGTGGCGCCGCAACGCTGGCTTGAACCCTTGACCGACCAGCCGTGGGAGTACCGCCGCAAGGGACGCCTGTCCGTCCGCCATGTGCAGAAAAAGGGTCGGGTGCTGGTTGGTTTCCGCGAGACCAATCCGCGCTTTGTCGCCGATGTCAGACGCTGCGAAGTCCTGCATCCGGCGCTCGGCACGCGTATCGAGGCGCTTGGCGACATGCTCGGTACGCTGAGCATTGCCGCGAAGATCCCGCAGATCGAATTCGCCGCCGGCGATGCATGCATGGCGCTGGTCATCCGTCACCTTGCACCGCTCGCCGACATCGACCGCGCGCGTCTGACGGAATTTGCACAGGCGCATGATCTTGCAATCTTCCTGCAGCCGGGCGGCATCGACAGTGTGCATCCGTTGTGGCCAGCATCGCCGCGACTTCGTTACGCCATTGGCGGCAGCGCGGTCACGCTGGACTTCGAGCCGCTGGATTTCGTGCAGGTCAATGCAGGCATGAACCGGCGGATGGTCGAACAGGCGCTGAGTCTGCTCGATCCGCAGGCGGACGATCGCGTGCTCGATCTGTTCTGCGGGCTGGGCAATTTCACGTTGCCCGTGGCCCGCCACGTGGCGCATGTGGAAGGCGTCGAAGGCGACCGCGATCTGGTGCATCGGGCTGCACGCAACGCCGAAGCGAACGGGATCGACAATGCACGCTTCCACATGGCGAATCTGTTCGAGGAACATGCAGCATCATCATGGGCACGTGCATCCTGGGACAAACTGCTGCTCGACCCACCGCGTGCCGGGGCCGACAAGGTGCTGGAATACCTGCCCGGCGCATCAACCCGTCGCGTGGTGTACGTGTCCTGCCATCCGGGGTCGCTGGCGCGTGATGCAGGGATTCTGGTCGCCCAACACGGCTTCCGCCTGCAAGCGGCGGGTGTGATGGACATGTTCCCGCATACCGCCCATGTCGAATCGATCGCCCTGTTCGAACGCGAGGGCTGACCTGCCCTATGCTGAATGACAATTCGCCTTCAGATACCTGACTGTCTTGCCGGGGAATGGCCATGGCCGTGGAAATCGAACGCAAGTTCCTGCTTGCCAGCGAGGACTGGCGCAAACAGGTGACTGCCAGTACGCGCATGCAGCAGGGCTATCTGGTCGATGCCGCGGCCGTCGCGTCCGGGCATGCACGGTGCTCGGTCCGGGTTCGTGTTGCGGGTGATCGTGCCTGGCTCAACGTGAAGTCGGCCCGCCTCGGCATACGCCGCGACGAATACGAATATCCGTTGCCGGTCGATGATGCGGCGGCCATGCTGCAGGAGCTGTGCCGGGGATGCATCGACAAGACCCGCCACCTGGTGAAGCGTGACGGCTGGACGTTCGAGATCGACGAATTCCATGGTGACAACCAGGGACTGGTGGTTGCCGAAGTGGAGCTGCCCTCCGAAGATGCCACTTTTCCGCGTCCACCCTGGCTCGGGCGGGAAGTGAGTCACCTTGCGCGTTATTACAACATCGGACTCATTGCCCATCCGTATGCATGCTGGACTGAGGCCGAGCGCAGCGGGGAAGGGGACATCGCATGCTGATGATCGGCATCGCCGGCACCGAACTCGAAGACCGCGAACGCGATCTGCTGCATGCCGATGCGGTCAGCGGACTGGTGCTGTTTGCGCGCAACTACCGTTGTCGCACGCAACTGCAGGACCTGATTGCCGATCTACGTGGCACACGTACCGATGCCGGCTTCGTGATTGCGGTCGATCAGGAAGGCGGGACCGTGCAACGCTTCCGGGGCGACGGTTTCACGCGGCTTCCGCCCTTGGCCGCGCTCGGCGCACTGTACGACCGCGATCCGCAGCGGGCCCGGGCACTGGCCGAGGAACATGCCTGGGTCATGGCCAGCGAGCTTCGGACGGTGGACGTGGACATCAGTTTTGCCCCGGTGCTCGACCTGGCGCGCGGCAGTCGCGTGATCGGTTCACGGGCCCTGCATGCCGACCCCGGCGTGGTGGCCGATCTCGCCGACGCCTACGTGCGCGGCATGCATCTGGCCGGGATGGCGGTGACGCTCAAGCATTTTCCCGGGCATGGCAGCGTGGCCGGCGACACCCATGTGGAGACGGCAAGTGATCCACGGCCTTTGCAGAGCATTCGTGCTCGGGACATGCGCCCGTTCGTCGAGTGCATCGGACTTGGCGTCGAGGCGGTGATGATGGCGCATGTGATCTATCCGTGCGTGGATACTGTGCCCGCCAGCCAGTCGCCGGTCTGGATCGGTTCGATCCTGCGCGAAGAGCTGGGTTTCGACGGACTGGTATTCAGCGATGACATCAGCATGCACGGCGCCGGGCACGACGGACATCTCGGGGAACGCGTCCAGGCGCATCTTGCCGCCGGTTGCGACCTGGTGCTTGCCTGCCAGCCCGAGGCGGTGGCACCGGCGCTGTCGGCAGTGTCGACGCTCGGCGCCAGGCCGTGTCCGGCCGATCGCCTGATCACGCTCCGGGGTACGGTCGCGGGTACCTGGGATGCGTTGGTGGACAATCCGCAACGTGACACCTTCATTTCCCGACTGGGCGTCCTGGACAGCGAGGCCGATCTTTCATGAACGAATCCCGACATCATGCGCTCGATGCGGCGCTGCGCCATTCCGAAGTGCTGTACGACCTGGATGCCATACAGCAGGCCATCGCCGTCATGGGCAGGGAGCTGGATACGGCGCTGGACGGCGAGCGCGCGGTGTTTCTCACGGTCATGCAGGGTGGCCTGATCTTTGCCGGGCAACTGGCGCTGGCGATGCGCACCGACGTCGAATTCGATTACGTGCATGCGACGCGCTATCGCGGGCAGACCCGCGGGCAGACCCTGCAATGGCTGCGCGCGCCGCAGGCGGATCTGGAGGGGCGCACCGTCCTGCTGGTGGACGACATCCTCGATGAAGGCAGGACACTTGCCGAGGTGCGTGATGCCTGCATGGGCCTGGGCGCCAGGCGGGTCTGGCTGGTGACCTTGTGCCGCAAGCTGCACGATCGTCGTCTGGCGGGTCTGGAAGCCAACTTCAACGGGGTAGACGTGCCGGACCGCTACGTGTTCGGATTCGGCATGGACTATCACGAACAGGGTCGGAACCTTCCGGCCATACATGCGCTGCACACCATCGACTGATTGAATGGCAGGATTCGAATCGCATGACCAGGGAACGTATCGACTACGCCGTGATCGGCGGTACCGGACTCTACCGGCTGCCAGGTCTGGAAGGACTGCGCAAACAAACACTGGCAACACCCTACGGGGTGCCATCATCGGAAATCGTCTGCGGCAGTCTGCACGGACGCACGTTCGCCTTTCTGGCCCGTCATGGCGAAACGCACGCGATTGCTCCGCATCGTGTCAATTACCGCGCGAACCTGTTCGCCTTGCACGAATTGGGTGCACGGGCCGTCATCGGCATCAATGCGGTGGGCGGCATCCGCGAGGACATGGCGCCGCGGACGGTTGCCGTGCCGGACCAGATCATCGACTACACCCACGGACGTCTCAGCAGCTTCAGTGATGCCGAAGGTGCAACGGTCAGGCATGTGGATTTCACCGAGCCGTATGCCCCCGAGCTGCGGGCGGCATTGATCGAAGCGTCCGCCCGGGCGAAGGTGCCTGTGGTCGACGGAGGTTGTTATGGTGCCACCCAGGGCCCGCGCCTTGAAACACGCGCGGAGATTGTGCGCATGCGTCGCGACGGCTGCGATCTGGTGGGCATGACCGGCATGCCCGAAGCTGTCCTTGCGCGTGAACTGGAGCTGCCCTATGCCTGCCTTGCCCTGGTTGCGAACTGGGCGGCGGGTTGTGGCGAGGATGAAGAAATATCCCTGCAGGAAATCTTCGCGCATCTGGAAGCGGCCACTGCGCATGTGCCGATAATCCTTTCCCGTCTGCCGTAATCGGTCCAGGCCGGGTAATGCGGATAATCAGGATGGATGCTTTTGCGTTCTGCGACTTGCGCTGGACGTTAAAAAGTGGTGATACTGCGCGGGTGCCGTATCAGGGGCGTTCCAGGGGGATACGTGGGATGCGGTGCTTCCAGTTCATTCGAGAGGTTTCGAGCAATGCGTTTTGGTACGGTCAAATGGTTCAATGACGCCAAGGGTTTCGGTTTTATCGCACCCGAGGATGGAGGGGAGGACGTATTCGTCCATTATTCGGCAATCGCGTCGGAAGGGTTTCGCAGCCTCAAAGAGGGGCAGCGCGTGAGCTTTGAAGTGGTGGAAGGACCCAAGGGCGCACAGGCGTCCGGGGTTACGGCCGTTGCCTGACTGACAGGGCGACCCGATACACTCAAACCCCGCGCCAGTCGCGGGGTTTTTTTGCACGCGGTGTATCAGGCCGTGAACTGGAGTCGGGCCAGCTCCGCATACAGGCCGCCTTGCTGCATCAGGGACTCATGTGTTCCCTGGGCCACGATGCGGCCACCATCCATGACCACGATGCGGTCGGCACGCTGCACGGTGGCCAGGCGATGCGCGATGACCAGGGTTGTGCGGTTCTTCTCCAGTCTCAACAATGCGTGCTGAATGGCTGCTTCCGATTGTGCATCGAGCGCGGAGGTGGCCTCGTCGAGCAGCAGTACAGGCGCATCACGCAGGATCGCGCGAGCAATGGCAATGCGTTGGCGCTGACCGCCAGACAGCCGTACGCCGCGTTCCCCCAGTTCGGTGTCATAGCCCTGGTCCAGGGCGCGCAGGAACCCGTCAGCCTCGGCCGCCACCGCTGCCGCATGTACGGCTTCGTCGCTGGCGTCCTCGCGGCCGATGCGGATGTTCTGTGCGGCGCTGCCGGCAAAGATCACGGTATCCTGCGGTACCAGCGCGAACGCGGCACGCAGGTCGTCAAGTGCCAGACTGCGAATGTCCATGCCATCGAGGGTGATGCGCCCGTGCTGCGGATCGTAGAAACGCAGCAGCAGGGCGAACACGGTGCTTTTTCCGGCCCCCGAAGGTCCGACCAGGGCCAGCGTCTCGCCCGGACGAACATGCAGGTCGAGGCTATCCAGGGCCAGTGCATCTGGGCGTGTCGGGTACCGAAAGCCCACGTTCTCGAAGTGCAATTCACCGCGCGCCCTTCCGGGCAGGACCACGGGAGCCTCGGGTGAACGCACCTGGGCCTGCTCGTCGAACAGCTCGCCAATGCGCTCCATGGCGCCCGATGCACGCATCACCTCGCCCCAGACACCGCTTACCGAGCCGACCGAACCGGCGGCAAAAATGGCATACAGCACGAACTGGCCGAGGATGCCGGCATTGAGCTGGCCGTTCAGCACGTCGCGAGCACCGGCCCACAGGACCAGGGTAATGGCGCCGAACACCAGGGTGATGACCGCGGCGGTCAGGAACGCGCGCATGCCGATGCGCTGGCGTGCGGTGGCCAGCGCCTTGCGGATGGCGTCGGCATAGCGGCGGCTTTCCAGGTCCTCGCGCGCGTAGGCCTTGATGGCCTGGGCGGCATTGAGTGTTTCATTGGCGATGGCGGACGCATCGGCCAGTCGGTCCTGGCTGTGTCGGGACAGACGTCGTACGCGTCGCCCGAAGATGAGAATCGGCAGCATGACGGCAGGGATGACCAGTGCGGTCAGACCAGCCAGGCGCGGGCTGGTGACGATCATCATCACGGTAGCGCCCAGAAGCATCACCACCGAGCGCAGTGCCACCGAGATGCCCGATCCGACCAGGGTCTGCACCAGTTCGGTGTCCGTGCCCAGGCGCGAGATCAGTTCGCCCACGCGCGACTTCTCGTAAAAGCCAAGGTCCAGCCGTACCAGATGGCCGTACAGACGCGAGCGCAAGGTGGCCAGGGAGCGTTCGCCAAGCAATGTGATGCAGTAGAAGCGGGCTGCCGTGGCCAGTGCGATCACCAGGGCCACGGCAAACAGGGCTGCGAAAGTACGGTTGATGACGGTGGGGTCGGTCCCCGCGAACCCGTGGTTGATCATGTGCCGCACGGCAATGGGCAGCACCAGGTTGGATGCCGATGAGATACCCAGGAACACCAGCCAGCCGAGCGCCAGTTTCCAGTGCGGACGCATGAACGGCCACAGCCGACGCAATGCGCCGATACCCGGACGACTGTTCTTGCCGGGTGCGGAGGTGGGGGTGGCGGCATTCATGACGGGTGTCGCGGCTCCGTGTCCAGGGGGTGCACCCGGCCGGCGCCGCGCGTGAGGTCGCGCACGAGGCATTCGAGTTCGGCCAGTCGCTTACGCTCGATCTGTGCATGCAACTGCACGGTATCGGCGCCGAAGTGTTCGTCATCGATGGTGAACAACCAGTCCCGGGTGCGCGCCTTGAGGATCGGCAGTTCGGCATAGCCCAGGTGCAGGCTGATCCGGACGGTATCGACGATGGCTTTTCGTTGTGCCAGGCGCAGGCATTCGGCTGCGGTTCCGCCGTAGGCGCGTATCAGGCCGCCCACGCCCAGCTTGGTGCCGCCGAACCAGCGGCTGACCACCACCACGACACCATCCATGTCCTGTCCTTCGATGGCCTGCAGTATCGGCTTGCCGGCACTGCCGCCCGGTTCGCCGTCGTCACTGAAGCGGTACTCCGGGCCCATGCGGTAGGCCCAGCAGTTGTGGCTGGCGCCAGCATCGCTTGCACGCTCGATGTATGCCAGGGCAGCCTGCACACTGTCGACGGGTGCGGCCTGCGCCAGAAAGCGGCTCTTGCGGATCTCGGTCTCGAGCCGATGTTCGCTTGCGAGGGTCCAGGTCGTATGCACGCCTTGCCTTGGAACGCCGCATCGGGCGCATGTTGCGGGGAAGGTCGATCCGGCTCGCCAGCATGCCGCAGGATCCGCCTGCAAGGCGATCATGAACCGGGAGGCTCATGATACCCCGTGGCTTGCCTGCGTTGGCGCACCGTGCCGCGGTGCGCGGACTGCCCCGGCATCAGGCGTCCCGGATCACCATCAGCCGCAGTTCGGTCATGTCCTCGATCGCGTATCTGATGCCTTCGCGGCCCAGTCCCGAGCGCTTGATGCCACCGTAGGGCATGTTGTCGACACGGAAGCTGGGAATGTCACCGACCACCACGCCGCCCTGTTCGAGCTGGTCCCACGCCTGCAAGGTGTGGGTCAGGTCGTTGCTGAACACGCCGGCCTGCAGTCCGTATTCGGAATCGTTGACGAGTGCGATGGCATCGTCGAAGGAATGGAACGGGGCAAGCAGCGCGACCGGACCGAAGGCTTCCTGGCAACTGACCTGGGCATCGGCGGGCACGTTTTCCAGTACGGTGGCATCGAGCATGGCTCCGTTGCGCTTGCCGCCGCACAGCACCCGGGCCCCGGCCTTTTTCGCATCCAGGATCCATCCGTGCAGGCGTTCGGCGGCATCGGCGCTGATCATCGGGCCGAGGAAGGTGTCCTTCTTCTTTGGATCGCCGGCCTTGAGCTTGCGGGTCTTGTTGACGAACTTGCGCTTGAGCTGGTCGTACAGTGACTCGTGCACGTAGATCCGCTGCACGCCGATGCAGCTTTGCCCGGACTGGTAGAAGGCGCCGAAGATCAGACGGTCGACCACGAAATCCAGGCGATCACCCTGGTCGGCATCGACGATGCACGCGGCATTGCCGCCCAGTTCCAGCACCACTTTCTTGCGGCCGGCACGTGACTTGAGATCCCAGCCGATCTGGCCGCCGGTGAACGAAAGCAGTTTCAGGCGCTGGTCCTCGACGAATGGCGCGGCGCGGTCACCGGTGACCGGCAGGACGGAGAATGCGCCCCTGGGCAGGTCGGTTTCGGCCAGCACTTCGCCGATGATCAGTGCCCCGACTGGCGTCTTCTCGGACGGCTTGAGCACGAACGGGCAGCCCGCGGCGATGGCCGGCGCCACCTTGTGCGCGACCAGGTTGAGCGGGAAATTGAACGGCGTGATGAGCGAGCAGGCGCCGACCGGAACGCGTTTGGTGAATCCGCGGTAGCCCTTGGCGCGCTCGGAGATTTCCAGGTTGATGACCTCGCCGCCGATCTGTGGCGCCAGTTCCGCGGCAATGCGGAAGGTGTCGATCAGGCGCGTCACTTCGCCCTTGGCATCGTGGATCGGCTTGCCTGCTTCCACGCACAGTGCCTTGGCCAGTTCTTCGCTGCGCTCGCTCATGCGTTCGACACAATGGTTGAGCACGGCCTGCCGCTGGAAGGGCTTGAATTCGCGCATCGGCTTTTCCGCGCGGACAGCCGCAGCGATGGCCTTTTCAATGGCCTTGTCGTCGGGCATGGCCACGCGTGTCGCGATGCGCCCGGAATACTTGTCGCGAACTTCCAGATCAGCGTTCGGCTGCATCGGCTTGTTCGCAAGGTAGTAGGGATAGCGCTTCTGCATCAGGGATCTCCTTGTATTCAGATGTCCGCATGGCCTGGAAGCGATGCGGTCGGCTTGATGCTCAAGCGGGCTTGAGTCGTGCGGAAAGCTCGCGTATTTCCTTGTCCAGTACGGCGTGATTGACTGAATAATCGATGGCCAGTTCCACCAGATGCACGCCGCCTTCGTCGAAGGCGCGTTCGAGCGTCGGCATGAACTCGCCGGCAGTTTGCGGGCGGTGTCCATGCGCACCGTGAGCCTCGGCGAACGCGACAAAGTCGGGATTGCCGAACGCCATGCCGAATTCGTCAAACCCCATGTCGGCCTGTTTCCAGCGGATCATGCCGTAGCCGTCATCGCGCAGCAGCAGGATCACCAGGTCCAGTTTCAGACGCACGGCGGTTTCCAGTTCCTGCGCATTCATCATGAAGCCGCCATCACCGCAGATCGCCATGACGCGGCGCTCGGGATGCACCATCTTCGCGGCCATGGCCGAGGGCAGGCCGGCGCCCATCGAGGCCAGGGCGTTGTCCAGCAGAATGGTGTTGGACTGGCGGGCACGGTAGTAGCGCGCGAACCAGATCTTGTACATGCCGTTGTCGAGGCAGAGGATGCCGTCGTCCGGCATCACGGTGCGCACGTCGTCGACGATGCGCACCGGATGCATCGGGAAGCGGTCGTCATCGGCATGTTCGGCCAGTTGCCGATGGAATGCCTCGCGCACGGTGTCGAAGAAGGCAAAGTCCCAGTGTGCCTGTGGCTCCAGCGCCGCGGTAAGGCGTTCCACCGTGTGCGCGATGTCGCCCACGACCTCGATCTGCGGGAAGTACACCGTGTCCACCTCGGCCGATGAGAAGTTGATATGGATCACGGTGCGCACGCCCTTGCGCATGAAGAACGGAGGTTTCTCCACCACGTCGTGGCCGACGTTGATGATGGTGTCGGCGGTGTCGATGGCGCGGTGCACGAAGTCGCCATCGGAAAGTGCGGCGTTGCCCAGCCACAGGGGATGGTCCTCGTCGATCACCCCCTTGCCCATCTGGGTGGTGAAGAACGGGATGGCGAGCTTGTCGATGAAATCGCGCAAGGCACGCGCGCTGCGCTGGCGATTGGCGCCGGCACCGATCATCAGGATCGGGTGCCTGGCATGCACGATCGCCTCGGCGGCCTGAACCAGTGCAGCCTCGTCGGCCATGGGGCGGCGCGCGTACTCGGTCGGCAGCAGGATCGGGTCGTCCACGTCGTCACGCGCGACATCCTCGGGCAGTTCGAGGTGCACCGCGCCTGGACGTTCCTCCTCGGCCTGCCGGAAGGCTTCACGGATCCGTGCCGGAATGGTCTGGCCGGAAACGATCTGCCGGGTGGATTTGGTCAGCGGGTGCATCATGTCGACCACGTCAACCAGCTGGAACATGCCCTGCTTGTGCAGGCGGATCGGTTTCTGGCCGGTGATCATCAGCATCGGCATGGCGCCGAGCTGGGCATAGGCGGCTGCGGTAACCAGATTGGTTGCGCCGGGCCCCAGGGTGGAAAGGGCGACCCCGGCCTCGCCGGTCAGGCGTCCCCAGGTCGCGGCCATGAAGCCCGCGGCCTGCTCGTGGCGGGTGACCACGAGGCGGATGCTGGATGTACGCATGGATTCGACCATGTCCAGGTTTTCCTCGCCAGGCACGCCAAAGATGCACTTCACGCCCTCGGCTTCGAGTGCCTTCACGAACAGGTCTGATGCTTTCACGGTCGCTCCTTACCGGGATTCCGGGAGGTCGGCGTCCGGCCCGGTCGTGCCGGGCGCCGGTGGGTCGGCGATGTGCCTGAGTTTCAATATGCCGTCATGCAGACGGGCTTCAAGTATGGCATCGGGTGCCACAGCCTGGACTGAACGAACCGTGTGCCCGCTTTCATCGAACACGATGGCATACCCGCGCTCGAGCACGGCAAGCGGGTTGACGGCATTGAGCGCCCGTCGCAACGAAACGCAATCGCTGCGACGGCGCTCGAGTGTCTGCAGCATGGCGCTCTGCAGGCGATCTCGCTGCCCGTTCGCGGTGCGTCCCAGGTCCACCAGACGCTGGCGTGGGTGCACGCCGCGCAGACGTGTGCGTGATTGCGCGTTGCGCGCCGCACGTGCGTCCAGATTGCCCTGCATGCTGCGGACCAGCCGCGCATGCAGGGCGTGCAGTTTCTCCTCGCCCTGGACCAGCCGTTGCTGCGGGCGTTGCGCCTGCAGGCGCGACATCAGCACATCCAGGGCCTGCATGTGTTGTTGCTGACGCCGCTGGATCCACGCCTGCATGCGATTGCGCAGGTTCCCGAGATGCGACAGCAGTTCGCGCCGATCCGGGACCACGAGTTCGGCAGCAGCGGATGGTGTCGGTGCGCGCACATCGGCTACGAAATCGGCAATGCTGAAATCAACTTCGTGGCCGACAGCTGATACCACCGGGACTTCGCAGGCATGGATGGCGCGGGCCACGCCTTCATCATTGAAGGCGATCAGATCCTCCAGCGAACCGCCGCCACGGGTCAGCAGCAGCACATCGTACCTTCCCGCGCGCGACGCCTTGCGCAGCATGGCCTCAATGGCAGGCGGTGCCTCGCGACCCTGCACGGGAACCGCCAGCACTTCCACTTCGGCCAGGGCATAGCGGCGCGCGAGCACGCTGAGTACGTCATGGATGGCTGCGCCGCTGGCCGAGGTGATCACGCCGATGCGCCCGGGAAAACGCGGCAGGGGGCGTTTGCGTTCCGGATCGAACAGGCCTTCGGCCTGCAGCCTGGCCTTGAGTTCCTCGAACGCACGGCGCAGTGCGCCTTCGCCGGCTTCCTCCATGTGATCGACGATCAACTGGAAGTCGCCACGCGGCGCATACAGGCTCACACGGCCGCGCACCAGCACCTGCATGCCGCCTTCAGGGCGAAACCTAAGCCATCCGCTCCTGGGCCTGAACATCGCGCAACGTACCTGCGCGCCAGCATCCTTGAGCGTGAAATACAGATGCCCCGAGGCCGGTTTCGCCACATTGGACAGCTCGCCCTCGATCCAGACTCGCGGCAGCGCATCCTCCAGCAGGTCACGCACAAGCTGGTTCAGCTGCGAGGGGGTGAGGATCTCGCGGGCGGAACCGGGGGCATCGTCGTGAGGCATGGGACGGCTGGCTGAAGGGGATGGCTTTGCCCACCCTAGCATGAGGCGCTGCGGCCGGCCTCAACCGACAAGGCGGGGAGCCCAAATCTAACCGCATGATCCCGGCTGCGCCGTCACGCCTTCCGGCGTTCCCACAGGGGTTCCGTGATCGCCCACCCGAATGTGGGAGCGGCGGCAGCCGCGACCGACAAAGCCGCAAGCCCCGAATTTCCCCGTACAATCCCGGCTGCGCCGTCACGCCTTCCGGCGTTCCCACAGGGATTCCGTGATCGCCCACCCGAATGTGGGAGCGGCGGCAGCCGCGACCGACAAAGCCGCAAGCCCCGAATTTCCCCGTACAATCCCGGCTGCGCCGTCACGCCTTCCGGCGTTCCCACAGGGATTCCGTGATCGCCCACCCGAATGTGGGAGCGGCGGCAGCCGCGACCGACAAAGCCGCAAGCCCCGATGGCTACGGCAGACTCGCATCCCTGCGGTTCGGTACCAATGCTGACACCCGGATGTGGCCGGATAACCTGCCGCATCGGTTATCCTAGGGCGTATCCCGCGAGCCGATCCCACCATGTCTGTCGTCACCAAACACCAGCCCGACACCACACCCGCCCAGGCCCGCTCCCAAACACGTCGTCACAGCATCGGGGTGCGGATCGGGAACGTCCGGATCGGAGGTGGCGCGCCGGTCGTGGTGCAGTCCATGACCAACACCGACACGTCCGACGTGACGGGCACGGCGAGACAGGTGGCCGCACTGGCACGCGCCGGATCCGAGCTGGTGCGGGTTACGGTCAATACCCGCGAGGCGGCCGCCGCCGTGCCGCACATTCGTGAGCGCCTGGACATGATGGGCGTGTCGGTGCCGCTGATCGGCGATTTCCATTACAACGGCCATCAATTGCTTGAAGCCGAACCGGCCTGCGCCGAAGCGCTGGCCAAGTACCGCATCAATCCGGGCAATGTTGGTTTCGGCAAGAAGAAGGACAGCCAGTTCGGGGCTATCATCGACAAGGCGCTGACCTACGGCAAGCCGGTGCGCATCGGCGCCAACTGGGGTTCGCTGGACCAGTCGCTGGTGGCGGCATTGATGGACGAGAATCACGCCCGGCCCGAACCCTGGGATGCCGCCCATGTGGCCCGCGAGGCGCTGATCCGGTCGGCGCTCGACTCGGCCGCCCGCGCCGAGGAGCTTGGCCTCGGGCGTGACCGCATCATCCTTTCGGCGAAAGTCTCCGGCGTACAGGAACTGATTGCGGTCTACCGTGACCTGGCCGCGCGCTCGGACTATGCCCTGCACCTGGGCCTGACCGAAGCCGGCATGGGCTCGAAGGGCATCGTCGCTTCCAGCGCCGCACTTGCGGTGCTGCTGCAGGAGGGCATCGGCGACACCATCCGCATTTCGCTCACGCCCGAACCCGGACAGCCACGTACCGACGAGGTGGTGGTGGCGCAGGAGCTTCTGCAGACCATGGGTCTGCGTGCCTTCACACCGATGGTTACGGCCTGTCCGGGCTGCGGACGCACCACCAGCACGGTGTTCCAGGAACTGGCCAAGGCCGTGCAGGGGCACGTACGCGCGAAGATGCCCGAATGGCGCGTGAAGTACGACGGCGTGGAGAACCTGACGCTGGCGGTGATGGGTTGCGTGGTCAACGGACCGGGTGAATCCAAGCACGCCGACATCGGCATTTCCTTGCCCGGTACCGGCGAGGCGCCTTCCGCGCCCGTGTTCATCGACGGCAAGAAGACCGTCACCTTGCGTGGCGAGGGCATCGCTGTGGAATTCATCGGTATCGTCGAGAATTACATCGCCACCCATTACGCATCGCGGGGCGACTGAGCGCGTCAATTGCTGATGACCAGGGGGGATGTGTGCCCCCTCCCTGTGGGAACGCCGGAAGGCGTGACGGCGCGGACGGGATCGTGCGGAGAGATTCGGGGCTAGCGGCTTTGCCGGTCGCGGCTGCCGCCGCTCCCACATTCGTGCAGGCGATCATGGAGCCCCTGTGGGAACGCCGGAAGGCGTGACGGCGCGGACGGGATCGTGCGGAGAGATTCGGGGCTAGCGGCTTTGCCGGTCGCGGCTGCCGCCGCTCCCACATTCGTGCAGGCGATCATGGAGCCCCTGTGGGAACGCCGGAAGGCGTGACGGCGCGGACGGGATCGTGCGGAGAGATTCGGGGCTAGCGGCTTTGCCGGTCGCGGCTGCCGCCGCTCCCACATTCGTGTAGGCGATCATGGAGCCCCTGTGGGAACGCCGGAAGGCGTGACGGCGCGGACGGGATCGTACGGAGAGATTCGGGGCTAGCGGCTTTGCCGATCGCGGCTGCCGCCGCTCCCACATTCGTGCAGGCGATCATGGAACCCCTGTGGGAACGCCGGAAGGCGTGACGGCGCAGGTGGGAAGCTTGTGGTGGAACCCGCCACGATGGTCATGCTTGCCAGCACACGGGCAAGGGGTGGGTGCCTAGTCCAGCAGGGCGCTGACAGCCTGGGGGCTGCCGGGTGGCATCCACAGGTCCCCGGTCGGTTGTTGCACCAGGCTTTCGATGGATGCCAGGAACCGTGCACGGGGCAATTCGCGGGCGCCCATGCGCATCAGGTGGGCGTTGGTGACCTGTGCATCGAGCAACGGCGCCTCATGCATGCGCAGCCAATGACAGATCGCAAGCAGGGCGGCCTTGGAGCCGCCGCTTTCGGCGCTGAACATCGATTCGCCGCAGAACAGCCTGCCGACGGCGACGCCATACAGGCCACCGACCAGACGCTCGCCGTCCCTGATTTCGATGCTGTGGGCATGGCCCAGGCGATGCAGGCGCCGGTAGGCCGCCTGCATGGAGGGCACGATCCAGGTGCCATGCGCATAACTGCGTGGTGCGGCGCACGCCGCGATCACATGGTCGAAATCACGATCGATCGTCCAGGTCCAATCGCAACGGCGAAGTTGCTTGCGCAGGCTGCGGCTGACATGCACGTCGCCGGTGTCGAACACGCAACGCGGGTCCGGTGACCACCACAGGATCGGGTCGCCTTCACCGTACCAGGGGAAGATGCCATGCCGGTAGGCCTGCAGCAGTCGTTCGCAGGACAGGTCGCCGCCGACTGCAAGCAAACCGTCCGGTTCGCGCAGCGCATGTTCGGGAGACGGGAAGACCGGCGGATCGCCCGGTTCGATGTAGGCGATGGGGATCCGGTTCATGGCTGTGCGTAGGGCGAATGGGTCATCAGTTCGCGCCGATGACGGTGTACCTCCCGGGTCTCGGCTGCCAGGGACCGGGCTACGGCAGCTCGGAAGCCATCGTCGACAATGAAGTGCCGCGAGTGCGTGGCCACGGGCAGAAAACCGCGGGCTATCTTGTGTACACCCTGCGCACCGGGTTCGAAGCGCTCAAGCCCCTGTGCGATGGCGTACTCGATGCCCTGGTAGTAGCAAAGTTCGAAGTGCAGCCCGGCAATCTCCTCGCAGGCTCCCCAGTAGCGTCCGTACAGCGTATCGGCGCCGCGAAGAAACAATGCCATGGCCAGGATGTTGCCGTCACGAGATGCCAGCGCCACCTGCACGTCGTCCCCGAGCGTTGTACCGAGATGGCGGAAGAAGTCCAGGCTGAGTGCTGCGTGGTTGCCTTTTTCGTCGAACGTGGCTTGATACAGCGCATGCACGGTTTGCCAGTGCTCGTCGTGCATGCGCGTGCCACCAAGCATGGTGCAGTCCACGCCGGCTGCCTTAACCTGCTGGCGCTCGTGGCGGATGTTCTTGCGTTTCTTGTGCCTGAGCGTGGCCAGGAAATCGTCGAAGTCGCGGTAGCCGCGGTTTTGCCAGTGGTACTGGGTATCCTCACGGGCCAGCCAGGGCATATCGAATGCGTCCAGTTCGCTTGCGCGAAGGAAATTGGCATGGGCTGAGGACAGTCCGAGGCGACGTGTTTCCCCGGCGATGGCGTCGACCAGCGCCCGGCGCAACATCGGTGCCGATGGGCCATCCGCGACCAGCAGCCGTGGTCCGGCAATGGGCGAGTAGGGCACGCCCAGCAGAAGCTTGGGGTAGTAGGCACCACCGGCACGCTCCCAGGCATGCGCCCAGCCCCAGTCGAACACGAATTCGCCGTGTGAGTTGCCTTTCAGGTACACAGGCGCGGCCGCCACCAGGCGTTCGCCGTCATGGAGCGTCAGGTGATGCGGTTGCCAGCCCCATGCGGCACGGATGCAGCCGCAGCGCTCGAGACCGGCGAGAAAGGCGTGTCGCACGAAGGGGTGGCCGGTACCGGCCAGTGCATCCCAGCAGACCGCATTGATGTCATCCAGACGATGGTGGAAGCGGGCACTGAGCATGGGGTCATTGTAGACGCGAAGGAGGGAGTGACTGCGCATTGCCGGACTTGCCGCGAGAGCCGGGTTTACCGCTTTGCCGGTCGCGGCTGCCGCCGCTCCCACCTTCGGGTGGGCGATTATGGAACCCCTGTGGGAACGCCGGAAGGCGTGACCGCGCGGCCGGGATGGTGCCGTGAGATTGGGGCCTTGCCGCTTCGCCGGTCGCGGCTGCCGCCGCTCCCACCTTCGGGAGGGCGAACATGGAACCTTTGTGGGAACGCCGGAAGGCGTGACGGCGCGGCCGGGATGGTGCCGTGAGA
>Ga0256829_1000468_pt1 | contig 40739 bp, 55 predicted proteins | sample 131447metaG_FD_185979 | JGI IMG/M metagenome (GOLD analysis project Ga0256829, IMG submission 185979) | Hydrothermal vent microbial communities from Lau Basin, Pacific Ocean - 131-447 | ecosystem: Environmental > Aquatic > Marine > Hydrothermal vents | place: Pacific Ocean: Lau Basin | collected... | reverse complement strand
GTAGTGTCACGGCAATTGGCACCGAATTCGAGGTATACAAAAAGGGACCAAAAGTTGTTGTCAGTCTGGTTGAGGGTAAGGTAAAGGTCCATGGAAGTTCCCTAAAGGCAGTAGACAAGCAAGTGCAGGAAGCAAAACATGAACCAGAAGAGATTGTTATGGTAGCGGACACGGGCTTGGACACCGGTGAACAAATAAGCTTTTCCCCGCAGCATATATCCCCGGTCATAAAAACCGATAACAAACGGATTAATGCCTGGCAGAGAAAGCAGTTGATATTTCGCAAGGTATCACTGGACCAGGTCATTTCAGAAATAAATTGTTATTCCACACGAAAGATTATTCTGGCCCAACCATTGTTAGGGAATAAAATAATCAGCGGGATTTTCCCCATTGATAGTGTTGAAGCCATAAGCATTATAAATAAATATTTTGGCCTGACAAAATCTATAAATGAGCATGACGAGATTATTTTGGCTAAATTCAATCAATTGCATCTGGCTAATCAATGAGTCCACGTTTTATGGCCATATAGACAGCTCCGGCTGTTGTTTTGGCCCCAAGAGATTTTTTGATGGTGGCGATATGGTGGTTGGCCGTATGCAAACTGATACATAGCTCACCCGCCGAATGTTCCAGTGACAGATCATTTTTTGCAAGTGAGGATAATAATTTTACAGGTCTGGAATGAATATTGATTTCTTTGGGTTGTTCAGCGTACTGAAAGTATTCTTTAAATTTGAGAAGCCCTAAATGTAATATCAGATTCGCCAGCAGGGTTAATTCCTGTTCATGAGCCGTGATATTTTTATAAAAGCTTTCCATGTCCATGGTATGTGCGGTAATGGAGAGTAGATAACGCGTTGACCCTGAGCAAAGTGGGATCAAGTAGCAATCATAATATCCATTGCATTTATACAGGTTGGAAAGTTCTCGATTCCGGGCCATGTCATGGGTTTCAACGGGCGCTCCGGCCATATAACTTTCAATGGTTGAACGGAATATGGTTGCTGCCACGGGGGCTGACAGGCCATATTGGATCGCATAATCACTTCTGATGAATTCTCCCTTCTGGTAGGATTGAACCAGTGCTTCCGGTAGAGTGGATATCAGAAAACGGGGCGGTGAAAATAGACCTGCAAAATAGAATGTTGGGAAACCTATGTGTTTAAGTATTTCAGAGATTTTTGCCTTAAAGTCCTGTAGTGAGCAGGTAGAAGTGAGCTTGTTGTAGCAGGCGGCCTCAAAAGTCTTCTGCGCCCGGATATTATCCGAAGTAGTACGGAATAGGGGGATCGTGTTGTTTGCTAATCCGTTGTTTCTTGACTCAATATTTTCCAGCATTTTCCAGTCTCCGGTTTATATGGCAAAGGACACCGGACAAAATAGGAAATAGACAAAGCTCTGGTGTCGGGGGCCGGAAAGCACTACCAGAGTGGGGTTTTTAGAACTGCTTGCACAGAACGTCTGACCCACCCCCGACATAGTGAAGGGTAGAATCCATAAGCGGATGCTACAAGAATAGGCTTTATATCCAGATTCTCGTAAAAATTCCACCCATATTCGGGAGTGGGCCGACTGGTAGGCGCTTTCCGTACGCCACTGCTTTCGCAGCACAACTATAATAGCATATTTTCAAAGCACCACAACGTAAATTATACGGTTTTCGTATAAATAGTTATTGAGAAATATGATGCCTCTAATTTGAAAGAGGTTAGATGACTAAATCAGTATTTACAAAAAAGTATAATAAATTTAGAGAGATGTTAGTAAAGCGTCGAAATGAATCTGGTCTTACTCAGGTTACACTTGCTAATAGATTAGGAATTCCCCAACCAGACGTATCTAGAAATGAGACTGGCGTTCGACGTGTTGATCTTGTAGAGTTTTTGGAAATTGCTAAGGCTATTGGTTTCGATCCTCTCGAGTTTATTAAAGAGCTTGAGGGGCCTTAAACGTGACAATGGGGGAATTGTTAGACTAGTAGGGAGGGGATTTATGAAAATTTCGATCAAGGAGGTTTATGGTGACTGGGATTTGGGTTATGCTTTGGATAAGCATGTACTTTCAAGTACCTATATTGGAGACAATCAATATGGTCACCCAGAGTTTAACACCACAAGGTCTGAGGTTGGTGAATCATTATACCAACTAAAATATAGGGGAGACTGGAATCGAATTGAACCTCTTGCGGAAGAATTAGCGCGTAGTATTTACTCCAAGTTCAAGAATGTAGGGTTATTAATTCCCATGCCTGCTTCAAATATGCGGGCTAAACAGCCAGTCACAGAACTCACTAGGGAACTTGGAAAAATAGTAGGGAGACCAGTGTTTGATGACATTCTGGTCAAAAAAGCTGACGGACCGCAGTTAAAGGACGTAAAAACCAAAGATGAAAAACTTGAGGTATTAAAGGATTGCTTTATAATTAATGATAAGATCGAAGGCATTGGCCCATGGAATGCTTTGCTTATTGACGATTTATTCGATACCGGGGCATCCTTGGAAATGGCATGTGCAGCATTGCGAAAATACTCAAAAATAAAGAATGTATATGTCGCCACACTTACTTGGAAATAAAAAGATGACAACAGTTTTTATAGCCGGATCAAGAAATATTAAGCATTTGGATAGCAAAGTAAAAGAGCGCATCAATAATATCCTTACATCTAAGTATAATGTAGTGGTGGGGGATGCTAGTGGTGCAGATTCATCTATTCAATTATATCTATGTGAGCATGATGCGCGCCACACTGTTGTTTTTTGCAGTGGTTCACGGCCTCGGAATAATATTGGGTGTTGGCCTATCCGCAGTGTCGCAACGAAATTTTCGCCGGGCTCGCGTGCATTCTTCACTGCAAAAGATGTTCAGATGGCTGAGGTTGCAGATTATGGATTGATGATATGGGATGCCAAAAGCACTGGTACTCTTTGTAATGTCATTGAACTTCTGAAGCAGAGAAAAAAATCTGTTGTTTTTATTAATAAATATAAGGATTTTAAAACGATAAGTGATGTTTCCGACTTGGAGGATTTGACTAAGTACATGTCTGAGCATGCCCTATCTAAGGCTGAGAAGAAAATTGGATTATTCAATAATATTGAAGCTTTAAAGAATGAACAATTTAAAATGTTTGGGTAAGCTATTCGTATCACTATTGTATGAGTTACAATGTCATATCAGTATAATAAGAATCTTGATCGCGATTAAGCCATGAATAATCAGAAACAATATAAATCAGATGCTTTTGCGGCAATACATGAAACAGTGGATGCATTGCACCGAATTAAAGCAATTGACAAAAAAACCATGCGAGATTTCGATGCCACCTGCCTTATGCCGACCTCAGAAATTCAAGGCCCGGCTATAAAAGCATTACGAAAGCGGGAGAATGTGTCACAGCCCGTTTTTGCCGTTTACCTTAATGTATCCAGGAATTTGGTGTCCGATTGGGAACGCGGGGTAAAAAAGCCCGGTGGTCCAGCGCTTCGATTATTGAGTATCGTGGAAAAACATGGATTGAGTGCCTTATCCTGAAGAGACCCAAATGTTTCATAAGAGGGGCGACAAGAAGAACGGTCAATCAGCGAAGAACCTTGGTAGATGCGTAAAAGCGGTGTAATATTGCCTAAAATGCGCATTATTTTTTTGAGGGCAGGGCTATGAGTAGAAGCGGTATTTCATTTACGCCACCTAACGATGAATGGATAAATTCACAGATTGAGAGTGAAGAATATAGCAGTAAAAGCGAGGTTGTAAATGACCTGATACGTAAAGCCCGAAAGGAACAAGACGAAATCAGTTATATTCGCACCAAGCTTATCGCCTCGGAAAAAAGCGGCTTCACCGACCTGACCTGTGATGAAATACTGGAAAAATCCAAGGAAGAATTGATTAGTCAACTTAGGCTATCTGAGCTAAGTGGCGTTAATGACCATGATATTCTCGGACTCATAAAAAATGTCAAAGAAAGACTGAAGAAAGATCGCCGCCTATAAAATATCTATATATACTCGGGTTTGGCAAATATCTATGTATATTCCCTTGTTTTCTTTATGGCCCTATAACCGTCAATGCCTTATTAAGTTTGACAAAAAAGCTCAAAAGAAGTAAACAGAGAATAACATGTTTATTTACTGTTTATGGAGATTGCCCCATGTTTCATAGTTCAGATATTCACACAGTTACGGATTTTAGCCGCAAACCTGCGGAACATATCAAACGGCTTAATAAGAGCAAACGTCCTGAAATTTTAACCGTAAACGGAAAAGCCGCCGTCGTGGTTCAGGATGCCAGAACGTATGAGAGAATGGCACAGCTAGCTGATTATGCCGAAAGCATTGTTAATATCCGTCAGGCATTATCAGAAGAAGGACGTTCACTTAAGGAATTTACCTCTGAATTTGAAGCCAGAAACGGCATTACACGTTGAAGAAATATCGTGTTGAGATAAAGCCAGCTGCCGAAGCCGATCTCTTAAAACGATATAATGAAATAGGGGAGGCCTCACAACAGAATGCTCTAAATTGGTATTTGAGTATTATTGATGCCATCGAAAAACTGGATGAGCTGGCGGAACTTTGCCCTATTGCACCGGAAGATACCGAAATATACAAAGATATACGACATCTGATCATTGGTGATTATCGGGTGCTTTACCATATCGTCGGTAAGGTTGTGACAGTCTTGCATATCCGTCATAGTGCTATGGATAGAAAATTGGATTATTGAATAATTTCAAAACTTGAGAACGAAAAATTACCCTGACCAATTTTTTGGTCTTAACGGACCCTTGAATTGATAATTTCCAGCCCGTAGGTTTCGAAGATAGTATCTGAGGTGATAATCCCCATATCATTAATTTTGGCAGTGGCAATGATAATGCGATCAAACGGGTCTTTGTGATGATAGGGTAGCTCATTTACCAAAAGTGTCACGGGCAGGGTAATATCAAGAATATTAATGCCATTCTGAGAAAGCAGGTCCACAGCCCCGGCCATATCAAAATCCAGCTTGCCGAGGGATCTTTTTAACCCGAGTTCCCAGACAGAGGCAACGCTGAGGAAGAGATCATTATCCATATCCTGATAGGCTGCTATGGCGTCTTTGGTGAGAGTTGGGGCGGCACTGGCGATGTCAATAAAAGCACAGCTATCCAATATCAATTTCACTGATAAAAGCCCTCTAATATTTCCGTATCAGCAGGCTCATCTACTTGGTGTTGCAGGTCAGAAATATTCGTCATGACCAGATGTTTGCCAAACCCTACATTTCTGCTTTTTTCTTCTTCTGAAAAAGGAATGAGTTTTGCGACAGGTTTCCCATATTTTCCTATTACGACAGGATTGCCGGATTTACTGACCTTTGCGATTACATCAGACAGGTGCGATTTTAAATCAGCAATATTCACAAGTTTCGTCATGGTTTAATCCTTTATTTTTCATATAAAAGTAACATGAATACATAAGATGGTCAACATTTAATGACTAACTTACATGCTCTTGCTACTGTAGTGTCAATAAGCATTTAAAATTACCCCCCATTTAGAAGCAAGACCAAACTAATATCAGCTATAATTAGCGAGGTCTCCTGTTGGCCCTGCGAGTACTCAGGCTTGTTTTATTTGCCTGTTTTTGTTTTTGTGCGAAGAGGAAGGAGTTGTTTCCGGTCTCAATGGTTGACCAATTATGGGTGCTTCGAGAAGCGACATCGCCATTTTGGCGCCACCAAAGACCGAGATCCGCCATTATGCTTTGAAAAGAGAGCTGGCTGAGAACGCCGGTGCAATAATCCACCACTGAAGCGGCGTAATTTTGCGCTGTTGGCCGGAGCAAAACTCCGCCAGTGATAAGCTCTCTGTTTTTTTGCGGAGGGCGAGGAGGATGAAGCGGGTGGAACTATATGGTCGGGTACGTCATGCGGTACTTATTGATGGTATGAGCCGCCGGGAAGCGGCGCGTATTTTTGGCATTGACCGTCGCACGGTTGACAAGATGCTGGTATTTTCGGTACCGCCCGGGTATCGCCGCAAGAAGAAGCCATTTCGTCCGAAGCTTGATGGGTTCACGGGGATTATCGATCAGATTCTTGAGGCTGATAAAGAGGTTCACAAGAAGCAACGCCATACATCAAAGCGGATATTTGAACGCTTGCGTGATGAACATGGCTTTGCCGGTGGCATCACGATTGTCAAGGACTACATCTTTGCCGCTCGGAAGCGTCAGCGGGAGATGTTTGTTCCCCTGTCCCATGCCCCGGGTCACGCCCAGGCTGATTTTGGCGAAGCCCTCGCCATCATCGCAGGTGTTGAACAAAAGATCCATTTTCTGGTAATGGATATGCCCCATTCCGATGCCTGTTTTATCAAGGCATATCCGGGCGAGACGACGGAGGCCTTCTGTGACGGTCATATTGCGGCCTTTGAGTTCTTTGGCGGGGTGCCACTTTCCATTCTGTATGATAACACCAGTATAGCAGTTGCCCGCATTCTGGGGGATGGTCGGCGCAAACGGACCCGGGTGTTTGCGGAGCTGGTTTCCCATTATCTGTTTGAAGATCGGTTTGTCCGCCCGGGTAAGGGCAATGACAAGGGTAATGTGGAGGGCATGGTCGGCTATGGTCGCCGCAACTTCATGGTACCTGTTCCCCGGTTTGCCAGTTTTGACGATCTCAATGCTGATCTGGAAGAGGCGTGCCGCAAGCGGATGGGCGACAAGTTGCGCGGTCATGGCGGGGAGACGATAGGTGAGCGTTTTGAGCGTGACCGCGCCGCCCTGCAAACTCCTCCCGCCGTCGCCTATGACGCCTGCGACAAACAATCCGCCCGGGTGAGTTCGCTTTCCCTGGTACGCTATCGCGGCAATGACTATTCCGTCCCCACGTCATATGGCCACAGGCAGGTTCTGGTGCGCGGTTATGTCCATGAAGTGGTGATTGCCTGTGAAGCAGAGATAATTGCCCGCCATCCCCGCTCATGGGACAAAGAAGACTTCGTCTTCGATCCACTGCATTATCTGGCCCTGATTGAGCAAAAGACCAACGCTCTGGATCAGGCGGCTCCTTTGGAGGGGTGGCAATTGCCCGATGTGTTCGCCACACTGCGCCGTCTGCTTGAATCCCGAATGGGCAAGGCGGGCAAACGTGAGTTTGTTCAGGTCCTGCGCTTGATGGAGATATTCCCGCCCGGTGATGTCGAAGCGGGGATACGGAGCGCTATTGCCCGTGGTGTCATTGGCTTCGATGCGGTGAAGCATCTGGTGTTGTGCCGGATCGAGCGCCGTCCCCCACGGCTCGATATGACCCTCTATCCCTATCTGCCCAAAGCCCATGTCGCCGCCACATCGCCAGGTGATTACCTGTCGCTCCTGTCGGGAGATGGATCATGAATGACACGCCACAGCTTTTGCTGGCCCATCATCTCAAGTCCCTGAGGTTGCCAACCTTCTTGCGCGAATACGACAAGGTCGCTAAGCAATGTGCCGCTGAAGGGGTTGATCACTCACGCTATCTCTTGCGACTGGCCGAACTGGAACTGATTGACCGGGAACGCCGCATGGTGGAACGGCGGATTAAGCAGGCCCGCTTTCCCGCGACCAAGAGCCTCGACAGCTTTGAGTTCAAGGCACTTCCCTCCCTGAACAAGATGCTGGTTATGGAACTGGCGCGTTGTGAGTACATCAACCACAATGAGAATATCATCGCGGTAGGCAACTCAGGCACCGGCAAAACACATATTGCCCTCGGCCTCGGACTCGCGGCCTGCCAAAAGGGCCTGGCTGTCGGATTCATCACCGCATCAGCTCTCGTCCATGAGCTGATGGAAGCAGCGGATGAGAAGCAGCTACTGCGTTTTCAAAAAAAACTGGCCAAATACAAACTTCTTATCATCGATGAACTGGGATATGTCCCCCTGTCGCCAAGTGGAGCCGAACTTCTCTTCGAAGTATTCTCTCAACGCTACGAACGGGGCTCAACCATTGTGACATCAAATCTGCCATTTGATGAATGGACCAGCACCTTCGGTTCTGAACGCCTCACCGGCGCACTTCTCGACCGGCTTACCCATCATGTCCACATTCTGGAGATGAACGGTGAAAGCTATCGTCTCAAACACAGCCGCACACAGAGAAAATAACCCCTGAAACACCGGCTTGCCCACAGGCCCGCCCTGCTGCGTCAGCCATATGGGGGGCACTCCGCAGGGCGACCCTCTGGACAACCCTTCCCAACATCAAAGTGGTGTATTTTTACTCCGGCCAATGGTGGAATTTTACTCCGGCGTTGACAGCTGGCTTATTGACAATATAAGCAACCAGCAATTAGTATGGTGAAGGTCAAGTAAACGGATGCCTTGTTCCAAAAATCTTAACAGCATCAGGAAAGAGGGAGAAATGCGTGATTTTGAAGTAATTCAAAAATTTGTAACAGATTCCTTTCAGGCAAAATCTTCGGAAGAATTGATTTCTTTTTTTGAGGAGACAATAGCCCATTTTGGATTTACCTATTTCTGTTGCCTCTCTTTAACAGATTTTAATAACCCGGACCCGAACGCTCTTGATATTGCTGAACTGCCCACGGAATGGATGGACCGTTATTTACGTAAAGAGTATTACAAGACAGATATTATTATGGAGAGAATGGCATCAACCCTCACACCGGTTGAATGGTCCACCCTTGATTCCCCGACAAGAAAGCAGGCAAAAATACTTAACGAGGCCGTAGATTTTGGCCTTGTGAATGGGATATCATTGCCTATTTTTGTGCCGGGTATTTGCCCGACAACCTTCAGCATATCCGGGGAAGAGGAGGATATAGATGACAGTTGTTTCCCAATACTTCATATGCTTGCAATGTATTTTCATGAGGCCATTCTGAGAATAAGGTCTATAGAAAGTGCCACAACTTATATTGATCTCGAATTAACGCCCCGGGAAAAGGAATGCCTGCATTGGGTGGCGGCGGGCAAAAGTGATGGTGTTATTGCCGATATTCTGGACATCAGTAAAAATACGGTTCATTTCCATATTGAAAATACCAAACGCAAGTTCAACGCCCCCACCAGGGTTCAGACTGTTGTAAAAGCCATTTACAGCGGAAAGATTATGCCGTAGCAATTTTGGCTCTGAGGTCTTTCCAATAACGCCCCTGTTAGCAAATTATTGCCTGCCTGTCACCTATCCAGGTAGATAGGTTATTTTTCAGATATTATAAGGCATTATTCTCCTGTCACGAAACCATCAGGGAGAAAAAAATGTACGCAACAATAGTAACATATGAAAACAGGGATGATTATTCCGACGATATAGCACTTATGTTTAAACAAAGATATTCTGTCTTTGTCGAGCAAATGGGCTGGAATTTACCCATGGCTGATCATGATGAGAAGGTGGAGATCGACCAGTTTGACACGCGCCATGCAATATACATATTGCTTAAAGATGGTGATGATAACCTTATCGGGAGCCTGCGTTTTCTGCCGACAACAGAACCACATCTATTTTCAGAAATATTTCCTCATCTGATTGATGGAGATGTTTCAAGATCTGACGAAATATGGGAATGTTCACGATTTTTCACAATCACAAATACGGGTAGGGAAAGCGGATTACTCAGCCGTTCAGGGGCGGCATTAGGGGCTGCTATGGCAGAAGTTGCCCTGCTTTATGGCATTCGGCAGATTGTCACGCTGGTAAACCACAACGCGCTTCCGATGATACTGAACTCGGGTACGCTGGTAATGCCAATTGGCCTTCCCCAAATAGTTGGCGATGAGATGGTCTCTTCCATTTCCTTTCAGGTGACCCCTGTCGGGTTGCAGGTTTATCGCCAGCGCAGAAATATAACAAATTCAATATTACAAACAATAGCAGAAGATGAAAGGGTAGCAATATGAGGAAGAATGACCAGGCAAAAATAGGGATTTTATTCGCCCGGATGGGATATGCACTTTCGGCTCTGACCAAAGAGGATCGATTACTTATTGTTTCACTGATGGAACAGGCTTCGGAGCATTTAAGGGAGGATTATGCCAATGATGAAGAACAATACGGGCATGAAATTATTGAACGCCGAAATATTGGATAAAAGCATGAATATTGAACATGATATTGAGGTGAATACCTCACAATTAAAGCAAAATGGTTTTGTTATTATCCCGGGCTTGATTAAGGGAAAGATGCTGACAGACCTTTGCAATGAACTTAACCATTATTTTGATGAAACACCTAACTCGGAGGGAAATTTCTGGGGCCTTAAAACGAAAAGGATGGGAAGAATATTCAGCAAGTCCCGACAAGCGCAGCATCTGGCAATCCATCCGCTTATACTTGGTATTATGAATAAAATCATGGCGCCATATTGTGAGCGAATTCAGATAAATCTGACCCAGGCCATCCAAATTGGCCCCGGAGAAGTTGAACAGCCTCTGCACAGAGATGATGAGTTATTTCCGTTTCCAAAATCCAGTGCTGAATTCATGGTCAATGCCATGTGGGCCATTGATGATTTTACAGAAGATAATGGTGCAACAGTCGTCTGGCCGGGCAGTAACCGCAAGCCAACGATGCGGGAAATGCCGGCTGACAAGACTGTTTCCGCCACAATGAAAAGCGGCTCGGTGCTTATTTGGCTGGGGTCAACCCAACATGCAGGGGGAGCCAATAGTACCTCCAGGCCCCGGGCAGGCCTTACGATAAGTTATTGCCTTGGATGGTTAAGGCAGGCAGAGAACCAATATCTTGCATATCCGCCGCACATAGCCAAACATTTTTCGAAGCAATTACAGGATTTGATAGGTTACAAAGTCCATAGACCAAATCTGGGTTGGTATGAAGGCCAGGAGCCTGACCTTCTATTTACCTCAACGCCTGATACTCTGCCGGCACAGGATTTGTTTACGCCTGAACTTGAAGCTCTCTCAAGAGAAATATTGCAGGCAAGACAACAGCGGGAATTAGCGGTTAACTAAAGATTCAAAAGGCATTTTTGAAGGAACCCAGAATGACAATTGCGCCATATGATCAGGAAGAAGATATTTTTAGTCTCACAGAATTTCGGGAGATAGATATTATGCCTATAATGAGCTATTCAACATTTATGATTTTTCTTTTTATCATCGCCACATTTGTTGTTGGAACATATATGCTTGGTAACAAAACAGATAATGGAAATCTGGGGATTGAGGCCTTATGTCTCAAAGTTAAGATGCTCTTTCAAAAAGCGAGACATTTTACTCACTAATGCTGCGTTTGTTTATCAAAAAGAATAGCAAAAAGGCCGCCTTGAACGGGCGACCTTTTCAGCTTTTAACCAATCCTGTAGAGACCATCTCCACAGGAAGTATTATAGTTATGGAATATAAGGAATATTGTCAACGGGGGGATGTGAGAAAATTGAAAAACCCTGCCGGACCGTATTGGGGGGTCGATCATAGGCAGGGCTCTCATCGACCGAAGCCGAAATGGCAGAATAACACGAGACACTTAGAAAATAAAGGTGGAGAACTGGCTATTGAAAAAGCCGGTTTTTTTGGTTACGTGAAGGCTGATGCATATATGGCCTGGTCTGCAGAACTCATCCCGATACGATTTGCCATATTGCGCCATTGTCTGGTGACAGCCGATATCTCATCAATGATTTCTTTGGCCCTGGTATGTTTGAGGCCAAAATATCTGGCAGCATTTAAAGCTAAATCGAGACTTGCGTCCGGGCCTTCCTCGGAAACCCAGGTTGATAATACTCTTGCTTTTTCTTCTATCGGCACCGGATTTAAGTCATAGGCCGGGGCCAGACACCATTTATCATCCCCGGCATAAAGAAACCCGTGATTTCTGAGATGGTCATCCAGATTTGAAATAAGGATATTAAAGACCAGCCTGCGCCAAAGCTCATACAGATCTGTCAGTGGGTCCAGACCATACATTCGGATCATTTCGGCAATATCCGTATAGGTAGCCTCATCACCATCCTTCAGCCCCAGCATGGTCATGGCGGATATGAAGGGGATCCGCGTATCTCCATCCCGGTCAAATCGTTTGATCAGGGAAACAGGACGATTTTTCACATTAAGAATTCTGGCTTCTGCTACATTCAAACCGGCTTTTTTGGCAAGCTGCATGGCGAGTATTTCCCCGTGGGGAATGCTGCGATCATCATCGGGTCTGGAGAATTTTGCTATGGCAAGCGATCCCTCTTTATCCTGAACAGCGGACTTGGGTCGCGCTCCGCCAAGTGGTGACCCCTCATTTAACAGCAGTTTAAGATCATTTGTGGTTTCAGAATTTGACTGGACCGCATCTGCCGCATTAATCAGAGCGGGCAGGCTGATCAGGGGGGGAATGCGATATTGCCCGAGGTCATGGTTAAATGTATCTTCACCCGGACGCTTGTACCGCAAGGCCCCAATGCGGGTTCTGTCATTCATGGCAAGCAGGTAGTCAATTTCTGATAAAGTGCGTTCTGTTCCGGCTTTACGAAAAGCCCTTTTGATCAGCATTTGCCCCCATCGGTCAGGAGCCGTGTCCCGAAGGGCGCCCGGTAAAGCGGACTTGGCTGAGTTGTGAAAAAATGTTCCCTGCTGAAGGGGCAGATTGGCAGGGTCTATGGCAAAGGCTGCTTTATATGACAGCCAGTCATCGGCATATTCGAAAGAAGAGCTTTGACCACGGTGTTTGCTCAGATAACGGAGCAAACCGATGTAACGGGTTTCCCCTTTAATATCCATATAGACTTCAACGGCACCTGTCATGATTTTGATGACTTCCGGCGCTGTGTGATAATATGTTTGGGAAGGCGATCTTCTTCGATATCAAGGCCCAATGTATCTTCACGGCGATCAGCTACATCCCCGAGGGCATCAACCATCCCGAGCAGGCTCAGAACTGTTGCGTAGATACCAATGGAAACGGTAGGGTCACCCCGCTCAAGTTTATAGAGCGTGCCCCGGCTGATAAAAGCACGTTCCGCCATTGAGACTGTTGAAATACGACGTTTCTTGCGCGCAATACAGATGTCTTCTCCCAGTTTAAGGAGGGCGGTTTTTGCCGGACGGGGCAGGGTGGATGTTGCGTTTGATTTCATAACTGTCTTATATATAAAGCATATAGAATTAATATGTCTAATATATAAGACATAAATATTTAAAAAGCAATATTTTTATATCTTGTAAAAAAACAACAAATAAGAAGCGTCAGGTTGAAATATTATCAATCAAATATACCTATTGGTTCACTTTCGCCGTTAATATGTTATGGTGCTTAAGGAAGCGAGCTAATGGCCAGAGAGATCAAACTGAGAGATCAAACTGAGAGGTCAGGCTTGAGGTTGGTATAGAAATTCTTCTAAACGGGGAAGGGGTATATATGAATCAGAAAAATAACCTGGCTTTTGACTGGCGGGATATCGCCGCATTTGAGTATACAAATCACTTCAACAAGCAGGATTGGGCCTGGGAATTCCTCAGAGCAAATCCGAAATACAAAAATGATTATGATCACTGCGCAGATGGGCACGCAGATATACCCACCACAAAAACCGGCATTGGGACGATCAAGGTTAATCACCAGACGGCATCAGACTTAAAAGCGGGAGAGTGGGGATTGCTCAACTTTCGCTGATCCCGAAAAAACAGCCGTTGAGCAAAGCATATTCTGGCATCCGGACGTCTGCAGTAAAATACTCAATATGCAGTTTAGAAAAGCGCCGGTAGAGAATTTTCAAACCTATATGCAGTTGGATGAACTGGATTGTGACAAGCATATGCTGGTTATTAATGACGGCAGTCAATATCTTTCCATTCGTCAAAAGCACGCCAGCTTCCAGATGCAATGTGAGGATCATGATCCCATGGGCCAGAGTAATCATTTCTGTATCAATATGAATATCATGGATGGTGTGGAGCAGAAAACAGCTAAATTCCAGCAGTTGACGAGATTATTCAGCAAAACAACAGACCCCGTTTCAACACCACTCCCAAGCCAGAGATTGAAACTGTTCAAGGAGAGTTTGCAGGCGGTATATGCCACTTTTGAGAAGGTTACTTATAGGGATATTGCTATTGCGTATTATGGTAAGGACCGGGTTATACGGGAATGGCCTGACGGTTCCAGAGCACTGGAAGATTATGTCCGTTTCCGGGTTAAGAAAGGACTGAAACTGATGAATGGCGGTTATAAAGATTTACTGTAAAAAATAATTGATCCGGTGAATTCAGGGGGGGTACAGTTCGTTTTTTAATCTGTACCCCTCCCCAGAGCGATATAATTGAGGCAGGTTGTTTTCTCCAATTGACACTGACGGAGAGAAAAATGACCTTTAAACTAAAATACAGAGCTAAAACCGGCTCACCCATCAAACAGGTTTCTGATTGCCTGAAACCGAAAACCAATAGATTACTTGCCTATGCCCTCCCGGCCTTCGCCACTTTTCTGGTTGCGAGCAGTGCGATTGCGGGCACGGATACCTCGTTCGGCGGGGCACTTGCACAAATATCGCTCTATCTTCAAGGCTCTCTTGGCCAATTGCTGGCTGTGGCCAGTCTGATCGCCGGTCTGGTTGCCATGGTGATTTTTGGATTTAGACTGTCCCAGGTTGCCGTTCCGGTAATTATTGGCGTCGGGGCAGCGACGGGCATTCCTATTGTAACGTCCGCCATTACGGCGACCATATGAGTTCGGGGGTGTGCGGTGATGACAAACCAAAACAGATATAGAATACCACAACATCTCGATGATCCGGAGAAGCTTGGCTTCTGGACCATAGATGAAGCAGGCGCTTTTCTGCTCCCCGTAATATTGGGGATCATCGGGAAGGTATTTGTTACCGGCTTTTTTGCCGGATGTGTTGCGGGTTATTTGTTGAAAAAAGCCAAAGGCACAGAGCAGGCTAATATCCTGCTGTCGGCGGCTTACTGGTATTTTCCGTATCGATTTTTCAACTTGTCCTTCACACCCCCGTCCTGTTACCGCAGATTGGTGGGATAGATCATGGAACTCTCTCTTTCAATCCGTGAAGCACAGGCGGTCTTGAAGCAACGCAATATGCTGATGCTCTTTTCCCTTGGCCTGATGGTGCTGAACGGATGGACCTGGATCGAGCTCAGGGGACAAGAGGAGAAAATCATCCTGATCCCCACTCTCGGTAGTGAGGTGATGATTTCCAACAGGGGGGTGTCTGCTGATTATCTTGAGCGGGTCACAAGGGATGTGGTGGCTTTGATGCTTAACCGGACACCGCGTTCACTACCCTATTTTCAGGACCAGCTTTTACGGATTGTGCATCCAGGCAGTTACGGTGACGTGAAAAGCCAACTGGTTAAAATGGCTGATGAAGCCCGAACAGGCGATATATCCACAGTCTTTTTCCCCGTTCAGATGAATACTGACCCGGTAAATCTAACGTCTGACGTGACGGGCGAGTTGCAGGTTTATGTGGGCAAAACCCGGGTGGCCAAAGACCGTCGCCATTACCGCATGACCTGGAACTATGCCGGCATGCGCCTTTCTCTTCTCAGTTTCGAGGATATGGATCAAAAGGAGGCTTCAGAATGAGCGCGGCCCATATATTACGCGGATTTATCATATATATTATCTCGGTTGCGGCCCTGCCAGCCATGGCAAATGCCGACCAGTTTTTGACTGCCGCCGATAATGCCACCTTAAGCGGGCTGGTGAGCAAAAGGGAAGTAACCCGTATTTCTTTTACCGGTGATGATGTGGCTTCTCTGCAAAAGATCAAGCCGATAAACCCAGCGGATGATTTTTCTGTGGCCCATGATCCGGTCACGGGAGATATATATGTGACATTGCCTGCAGCTTTCAGCAGTAAATTTATCAATTTCTTCGTCACCTCGAAACGGGGCTTTACCTATAAATTTGTCCTCAGGGTAAGTGATATCCCGGCCACCCAGATTTTTGTACAAAACCCTGTGGTCGCTTCTGATCATGCCGTGCAATTCGAGCGGGCGCAACCTTACCGGCAAACACTGGTCAGGCTGATCCGGGCCATGTGGAACCATCAGATATTGCCCGGATATGAGATTATATGGAAGCGTCGGCACAGGGTTAAGGCAGGCCCCCTCAAATATCGTCAAATTGGCCGATATCAGGGCCGTCATTTTGAGGGTCGGGTCTATGAAGTTAGAAATAATTCCCGGAAGCCTGTCCAGCTTTCAGAAGAGATTTTTGAAACGGATCATATTCTGGCAGTCAGCCTTCAGAAGCACAGTCTTATGCCCAAGACAAAAACGATTGTTTTTGTGATCCTTTCCAAACAGGGAGGGCATCATAATGGACAGCAATAACAAGACCCTGACACGACAGTGGCTATTCGGCCTTGGTGGTGGTGGTGCTTTGCTCGGTCTTATCGGGCTGTTCATTATATTGTCCAATAGCGATAATTCTGCAAAAAGCCGGGCCGACAGCCTTAAACAACGTATGGATCTGGAAGGGTTGGTGTCGAAACCTACCCTGCGGGATGACTGGTTAAGCCGCAATGAGCTTCGCCTTGAAGAAATGGAAAAAAGTCTGGGCAAGCTTGTGGATATTGAAGCCAAAAATGCAGATCTTCAGAAAAAACTTAATAACGCGGCAAAGGAGAAGAGCGTCCTGATTAAGGATGCGAAGCGTACGCTGGATGTTTACGAAAAACGCATCACCGACCTTGAACGCAAGGGGGCTGTTCAGAAACCTTCATCCGGTAAGAATGTGATGCGGCCTGTAAAGAAACAATCTCCCAGGTTTTTTGGTCCGGCTGTTGGTCGTGTGGGCACCAATGTTACAGCTTCCGTCATGCCGGCCCGATCAATAGAGATATTGCGTTTTGAGAATGACGGACAGGGGGCAGATAATATTCTGCCTGAAGCTCATGATGTTCGCAATTATTTGCCGCCAAACGCCTATGTGAAAGCCAAAGTCCTTGTGGGTGTAGATGCGACGGTAGGCGCCAAAGCACAGAATGATCCCAAGCCCGTGGCGTTCCGCATTATTGGCCCGGCTTATTCCGCCAGTCATAATGGTGAGCGACTTGAAACAGATGTTGAAGGCTGTGTGGTCAATGGCGCGGCTTTCGGAGAGCTTTCCAGTGAAAAGGTCTTCGTCAAGCTTCAGAAAATGACCTGTCCCGATGGCCCAAACCGGGTGGCCATTACAGGTGTGGAAGGCTATCTCGCCTTTCAGGGCAAGGCAGGCATCCGGGGCCGTGTGGTGAGCCGGGAGGGTGATCTTGTTACCCAAGCATTACTTGCCGGAATTGCCGGTGGTTTTGGCCGGGGTTTTTCCGCCAATGCCAATAGCCGGTTTCGCACTGTGGGGATCGGCTCCACCGATAATCAACTTTCCGCCGGGCAAATTCTCACCGGAGGATTGGGGCAGGGGGTTGCGACGGCGGCAGAAACGGTTTCAGAATATCTTATTGATCGGGCTGAGCAGTATCAGCCGGTAATCGAAATGCCCACAGGCGTTGAAGTGGAACTGGTTTTTATCAACGGCGCCATGATCAGGAGGACAGGGTCATGAATCTCATGACATGTTCTCCCCTATATAATGTTTCCCCTGGGCCACATGCGGGCAGAATTCCCCTGACTGCCTTTTTCTATCCTTTGATGACAGGGTGGATGCAGCATATGGCCCACACTTTCCGGTCTGATACAAGTCAATCTTTTAAAGCCCTTACCAAAAGAAGAGACATGGTGTCAGACCGGTTTTTTTATTCACCCATTTTGAAAGTCTTCCCATGAAACCTCATTTTCTTACCCTGAGCATGTTATTACTGGCGGGTTGCCAGCAGAACTCAAATTTGGCCCCTCACTTGAATATTAATCCGGAAGTAGCAATCCGCGCGGCCCTGCCGTCCACGGAAATCTCCCATATTGATTGTGAGAAAATCTCAGGTCTATGCGAAGTGGTAACGGACAAAAATATATTCTATGCGACCCCCGATGGCCGCTATCTTCTGGTAGGCCGTGTGTTTGACGTGGCAGCTCTTGAAGATCTGACAGAACCGGTGCTTCTGAAACTTGATCCGGGCCGAATGACTGCCGGTGCCGTTGGTAACAGGGTGGAGAACTCTCAAGAGAATGGAAAATCGGGAGTATCCGCACCGCGCTTGCCACAAAGAATAGCCTGGGCTGATTTACCGAAAGACGGCGCGGTTATCTGGGGGAAGATTGGTGCCCGGAAGCTTGCCGTAATCAGCGATCCAAAATGCCCCTATTGCCGGAGACTTTCGGCGGTTCTGGAAGATATGAATGTGGAAGTTCACGAATATTTTGTCAACTTCCTCGGCAGTCGGCCTTTATCCGCAGCCATTCTATGTGCCGAGGATCAAAATGCCATGCGGCGTTCTGTATTCAAAGGCGAAATCCCCGCCGCCGTATCAAAGGGGTGTGATACATCGGCACTTGATCTAAATGACCGGTTTGCTGCCGCTCATCGCATACAGGGTACGCCACTGTTAATCAGCGCGGACGGACGGGTGTTGCCCGGATTTGCCGGGCGGCAGCAGCTATTGGCCTGGCTTGGTGAGGAAACTTCTGGTGACAAATTCGAAGATAAATCCGGTGAAACCCCATGAGATATTTCAAATTTATCCTGATTACAGCTGGTTTTCATGTAGTGGCGGCCTGCTCGACACTTGGCAGTAATGTTTCTGGCAATTGGTCCTGTGGCAGAGGTCAAGAAAAGGATTGTCCGACCACTCATGAAATTGATGAGAGAGTGCTTGCGGAACAGAACGACATCACAATGTCGGCCCCTGTTAAGATTAAGCAGTTTTCAGGCTTGAAACTCACGGCGAACTTGTCCTTCGATGATGATTTAAGTGATATAAGCAATAATGAACTGCCTGCCCGGACAGCTGATCAGATCGGGCGTATTGTAATTATGCCCTTTGCCGATGCTTATGGCACTTATCATGTCCGCGCGGTTGTTTATGCCGTGATGGAAGAGGGGAGTTGGAAATCTTCACCTGGCAAACCTGTCATTAAAAATCCTGTTCTCAGGAAACCTGTATTCAGCAAACTGCCTTTTCAGAAGTCTGTTCTTGAGAAACCTGATCTCAATAAAAACGCTAAGAAATAGGGGGTAATTTTATGCGGGAGATGTTCAGTAAATTAACCAGAGAGTTGTTTGGCGATTCCGGGCGGACAGACAGGCGGCGGCCTGACCTTGATGCCAACTTCATTGCCGATATTCTGCCCTACCGGGTTTATGACAGGCGGCGCAAGCTATTCTTCAACCGGGCCAGTGTGGGCTTTGTCATCGAACTTTCGCCGTTCCTCGGCGCTGACGAGAAGCTTGTTTCTATCCTGACCGAATTCATGTCGCAGGCAATCCCGGAGAAAACCCATATGCAGATACTCAATTGGGCATCACCACGCATTGAGGAAATCACTAAGCGCTGGCTTGCCCCGCGCCGGAAAACGGGCGGCATTTACGGGGAACTCGGGATTGAGAGGGCACGTTATATTGATGGCGGTGCCTGGAATAGTCTTTCCCGCCACGCGCCGTTCTTTGCCCGTAACTTTCGGACCCTCATTGCCGTTGGTATTGAAGGGAGTGAGGATACGGGACAAATTGACAGCCTTCTCAGCCTGCGGGACGGCTTATTGGCCAATCTTGCATCTTTAGGCGTTGCAACAACGATTTTTGTGCCCGATGACCTGATCGACTTTCTGGATGAGATTATCAACATGTCCAGAACAGTTACCTCTAGCCGTGTCCCATATACGGCAACAGATCCAATTAATATTCAGATCGCAAAACCCGATACCTCTATCATCACAGAACCCGGGCGGTTATTGATCGAAACGATTACGGAAAGTGATTATCCGGCACATTCTCACGGTGACTGGCAGTCAGACAGTATTGACGTGCGCTGCTATTCGGCGCCGAAGCTTCCTTCAGCATGGGCGCAGTGGAAATCGGCGAGATTAATTGGTGATCCGTTCAATGATCAGTTACGCTTTCCCTGCCCTGTCTTGACTGTATTGTGTCTTTCCTTCCCCGATCAGGCGGCCATGGAGGCAAGAGCCGGTATGAAAGCCGTACGTTCCACCCAGCAGTCTGAAACCCCTTTTGCAAAATATAATCCGACCCTCCATGAAATTGCTGAAGACTGGAAGATCACTCAAAGTCGGCTCAAAGAGGGCGAGAAACTGGTCAGGGCCGCCTATTTTGTCATGGCCTTTGCCCGTGACGGTGAGGGTGATGAGGTGGAACGTACTTTACGTTCCCTCTATAAAGCGGCAGGCTGGAGCCTGGCTTTCGAGCGATTTGTTCAGCTTCCCACCTTCACGGCGGCTTTTCCGTTAAGCCTTGCCGATGGTCTTGGCCGTGATCTGAAAACTATGAAACGTCTTCAGACCCGGCTCACTTCCACTTGCGTTAACATCGCCCCCCTGCAGGGCGAATATTTAGGCTTTAAAACACCGCATCTGATGTTGCTCGGGCGGCGCGGTCAGCCGTTCTTTTGGTCACCGTTCGGCAATTCATCAGGCAATCATAATGTGGCGGTACTTGGGGCGTCGGGATCCGGAAAGTCTGTTCTTATTCAGGAAATTGTCTCCAGTCTGCGGGGTGCGGGGGCGCGGGTTTTTATCATTGATGACGGGCGGTCCTTTGAGCATAGCGTCAAGCTTCAGGGCGGTAAATTTGTGGAGTTCCGGCTAGAAGCCGGATTATGCATCAATCCCTTTTCCATGGTGGATGCGGCGCGGGCCGCCAAAAATAAGGATTATCGCATGGAGGTGCTGGAACTTTTAAAGCTTACCGTCCTGCAAATGTGCCGGTCCAGTCAAAAGGCCAGTGATTCAGAAAAAGGCCTTGTAGAAAGTGCCATTGTGCAGGTCTGGAATGCCCATGCGGATGACGGTGATATTGACAAAGTCGCAAAGCAACTCACAGATTTTACCGGGGATGATCATGGTCGGAAAGAAGCCTCGGATCTGGCGCGGTCTCTCACGCCATATACCAGCGAGGGTGCTTACGGCGAATATTTTAATGGCCGTGCCACGATCACTATCGATAATGACCTGATGCTTTTTGAAATGGCAGAACTGGAGTCCAGGAAAGATTTACGGTCTGTCGTATTGCTCAGTATTTTGTTTTTGATCAATAACGCCATGCATTCGGAAGGACGGGATAGAAAGAAAGCCCTGGTTATTGACGAAAGCTGGTCACTGCTCGGGGATGGATCGACCGGAGAATTTATTGAAGGCTTTGCCAGACGGTGCCGTAAATACGGAGGGTCGCTGATTACCTCCACCCAGTCAGTTAATGATTTTTACAAGACCGAGGGTGCCAAGGCGGCCTATGAGAATTCTGACTGGGTGTTAATCCTGTCCCAGAAATCGGAATCCATTGCGGAACTCAAACGCTCAGAGCGCATTATTGTGGACCGTTATCTGGAAGAACTGCTGGAGAGCCTAAAGGTATCGGACGGTGAATTTTCTGAGGTGGTTATTCATGGGCCGACCGGCAGTCATGTGGGCCGACTGGTACTCGATCCCTTTTCGGTCGCACTTTATAGCTCGTCACCTAAAACTTTTGCGGCCATTGACCGGTTGATCGGAGCCGGTGTGCCGCTGAAGGAGGCGGTTCTTCAGGTCTCCAGACAGGGGGAATCGTCATGAAAAATCATAAATCCCGGATGACCTTACGTTGGTTCCGGATTAATGGTCGGGTCAGTATATTTCTCCTTCATGCCGGATTGCTGGTGCCGGGAATTATCTTCTGGACCCTATTCATTCTGCTGCGCGGCGATCTGACAGCATTCGCTTATGCTTCTGAAAATTTGGTCAGCCGATATCTGGCGGCAGATATGGCCGAACAGCAAAAATTTCTGAACGGAGTTTATGTGATGGCCATGGTGATTTTTATAATCGTTGCGGGCTTTCGCTGGCGCAATTTTTGGAAGGATTTGAAAAGGGAAAATATTAAGAGAGGACAGTATAATGAAGGATAATTTTATCAAATACTTGCTGATCCTGACAAATATTATCCTGGTTATATGGTGCAGTCTATTGACCTGGAAACAGATCACGTACATCCCCACCGACATTGCTCAGCTTTCTGTGCGCGCGCTATTTGATGACTTCCTGAAAGAGCAGGCAAATAGTGAACCTGCCACCAGTGAGGCGAATATGGCGGCTTATAGCCGGGAGTTGGAGGTTATTCTTAAAGACCTGTCCGAGAAGGAGAATGTGATCATTCTGGTGTCTGAGGCGGTGTTGTCTGATCATGTGGCGGATATCACGCCGGAAATAAAGGCCATCCTCAAACGGCGATTGAAAGAGCGGACAGGCTTTAAGGACAGTGCGCAGATGGAGCGAGGGGATGACTGATACTATCCTGAAAAACCACTATAAGCGTGCTGTTATCCTAACCATATTAGTAATATGTGTCGCGGCTGGTCTGGCAAGCTATCAGGCTACAACTGGCAGGATGTTTGTGATAAATTACAGTGATAGCCTGCCCCACTGGGCCTTTATCATTGATCGTGGGCAAGAGCCTCATGTGGGGGATCTGGTGTTTTTTATGCCGCCGGAAAACCGTTTTTACGGAGATCGCCCCTTTGTCAAAAAGATAGCCGCCGGCCCCGGTGATGTAGTCACGATTATCAATCAGCAGCTTTTAATTAATGGTGAGCCGCTTTGTATGCTTTTGGGCACAGCAAAGGATGGTTCTCCTCTTCATCCTGGTCCAACCGGGGTCATCCCGGACGACCAGTTTTTTATCTATTCAAACCATGAGCGCAGTTATGATTCACGATATAGCGATATCGGCTGGATACCAGCCGGGCGGATTATCGGTGTCGTCACAGACACTATCCTTTGACCGCACCAGAAGAAAGACTTTTGCAACCGTCCTTCTTGCCGCCCTGTGGTTGATGGCATCCGCTGAGACGCAGGCTAAAGACCTTGGCGTTCACGGCGATCTGTTTCCGATTACGGAACCGGATATTCTGATGATAATCCGGGCGCGGCTGACAGCTCTTGGCAAGGCCGGAGAAATTGACCGGCTGAACAGGGAATTCAGGGAGCGGGCTGTGGCGTCCATCAAGCGACCAACGGCCATTCAGAACATTCAGCATACCCGGGAACCCAGGCAATGGTTTTTTGATCCGACCATTACAGTCACTGAGGATATTACGGACAATGAAGGCCGACTGATCCACGGGGCAGGCACCAGAGTAAACCCTTTGGAAATCATGAACCTTACCCAGAAAATTCTCTTCATTGACGGTGATGATAAGAAACAGGTCCAGTGGGCCCTGACAGAACGAACGGCAGCAGGCCGGGCTAAAATTATACTGGTAAAGGGTGCCCCGCTTGACCTGATGGAAACCCATAAGGTGCCCTTTTATTTTGATCAGCGTGGGCTTCTCACATCCCGCTTTCAGATTGCCCAGGTTCCGGCACGCCTTGAGCAGATCGGTAACCTGCTGTCCATTTCGGAGGTGAAGCCATGAAAATAAGATCATTTATGTTGGCGGGATTATTATGGTTCATGGCTTCGGTTGCTCAGGCACAGGATGTTACGGAAGGGACCGGGACCTGCACGGGTCATTTTGTCAATCCGATCACCGATATCTGCTGGGAATGTCTGTTCCCGATCTCGCTTGGATCAATTCATGTCTGGCCGTCGGGCAAACCGGACCCCAAAAACCCCGGCTTGCCCATTTGCTTTTGCGGCACGCCCATCCCTAGAATAGGTCTTGCTTTTGGTTTTTGGGAGCCGGTACGTCTCGTGGACGCGACCAAGAAACCCTGGTGTTTTCCAAACCTTGGGGGCTTAAGCCTTTCTCCTGGTATTAATCTTGGTCTCAATAAGATGACGAACCGTGATAATGGCCAGGATAAAGGCAATTGGGAGATCCACTGGTATATCTATCCACTCATATACTGGCTTGAGGTGGTGGTTGACTTTCTGTGTCTGGAAGCGGCAAGCTTTGATATCGCCTATATCTCGGAGCTTGATCCCCTGTGGCAGGATGATGAATTGAGTTTTCTGATTAATCCGGAAGCGGTTTTGTTCAGTAATCTGATAGCTCAGGCCGCCTGCGCCGCCGACTGTGTTGCGGCCACTGCCGGGCTGCCCATTGATGAGCTATTCTGGTGTGCGGGCTGTCAGGGCTCCATGTATCCGCTCGACGGTAATATACAGGCGGAATACGGCCAGATTCAGGGCAGTGTGCTTGCCGTGCAGCGCATGGCTTATAAGCTGCACCGGGAGCTTGTCGCTTTTGGCACTATGGGATCAAAAGGGCTTTGCGCCAAATACCCCATGCCGATCATGCGCAAGCAGCAATATCGCATTCAGCCCGTCAATCCGGTCCCTGCGACCAGTGGCCCAAACACTTGTGTGCCCATGGGCCGTTCCAATGTGCTGTTTGAATCCGGCCGAATGATTCCGGTGATCGGGGAGGATTTTGGTTATCTCATTTGGCGCAAACGCAATTGCTGTGTGATGTGAGGAATATATCATGAAACAAAAATTTAATTATCTGTTGATCCTTCTGGTTCTGGCAATAGGGGTATCATCTGCACCGGCTTCTGCTGAGCAGGAAGGCAACGAAAGCTTAAAGCGGGCCGTCGAAAAGGCTCTTCCCGAAGCAGATGCGTTTGCCCGTAAACTGCAGGCAGCCATTGATGCCGCGAATGGACAGGCGATGATGGTGAAAAAACAGGCGGGAGCGCGCATTCGGCACAATGCAAATCAACTTGGGCTGCAAGAGCCAGGCAGCTTGCCAGAGAATTCAGGTGATTTTGACCTTGATCGCTTGTTGAATCAGAATATTCCGGCCTTTGCGGAGGGCCGCAATGCGAGCCTTAACAATATTCCGCCCTTGCTGGTTATGGTCAGCTTGTCTATGCCGGATGAGAGTTTGAAAGCGCTCATTCAGGATGTGGGGGCAATTGGCGGACAGGTAATATTGCGGGGCTTTTATGAGGGATCACTGAAGGCAACAGCGGACCGCCTGCAGACCCTCGTTAACAAGGACAGCGACAGGAGCGGGGTCGGCATTGACCCACGTCTTTTCCAGATATTCAACGTCAAAGCCGTACCGACCTTCATCATGCCTGCCGGGCCAATTGGGGAATGTAATACACCGGGCTGTGTCCCGGTAGCACCACTTCATGACCGGATCAGCGGTAATATCACCCTGCGCTATGCCCTGGAAACACTTCGCTCGGAGGGGACACAGGCAAAAATTCGCTCTGCAACATACCTTAAACGGCTGGAGGCCGTTCAATGAAGAACGCTTCCATAATATTTTTCCTGATTCCGATGGTTTTATTGGCCCTGCCAATTAATGTTTTTGGTCAGACGGCAAAAGAGGACGGAAAGAATTTAGGCAAGGATTTAAAGGCTGTGCTTGAACAGGCTGCCAAAACTCCTGTGAATTCAGATACGGTACCAGGGTTTCAAACGGACAGCCCGGCAGAAAAGAGCTATTATGATAATCCGTCTGGTATGAGCGTGAATGCGGCGACTAACTCTGACCCTGCTGTCCAGACCTTGCGTGACAGTATGGCGCTCCGGCCCCGCGTGGCACCAGATGCTGCGGAAGCCTTTTTGGGTTTGGGCTTTGAGGCGCAGAATAATTCTGATGCTTATGTGAGGGGTTTTTCCGGGACGTACGGTGAATGTGTCCAGCTACCTGTGGGCAATGGCCCTGATACCTATTATATTCGCACTTGCAATGAGGGTTTGGCGGTTGAACAGTTGCCAGCCTTTTGCCCAATTACACTCACCCACCAGTTTGATGAGATATTCGGTTATCGTTGCCGGGAAAATGCATTGACTGGTTTGCGGACCACTTGTGGGCAAACAGATTTCTCAGGCTGCCGTATCGTTGACGTGCGTTATGAATGTCCCCAGAACCCACGTCGTCCGTTTCAGACCGTTTGTGATCCTGACAGGGCAACCTTTTTCGAGTTTACCTATGAATGCAGTGCGGCGAAGCCGCTTCTGACACCGGATTACCATCGAATTACCTATCTGGGCTCGATACGTGATGAAACAGCCTGTGATAATTTGGAAAAGGGGGCTACTTGCACAAAAATATCCGAAGTTTGTACCGAAGGCCCTGAAACCCGTATCATTAACGGCGTTGCGATAACGAAGACCTGTTGGGTCTGGAAGCGAGATTACGACTGTGTCAGCTTCCGTCCCGCCAGCGATTGTGCACCGGCAGAGGATGATCCGGCTTGCCGTTTTGATCATCAGGAATGTCTGTCTACAGCAGAGGACGGCTCCTGCACCATGCATGAGAAATTCTATCATTGCACGGTCCCCGGAGGCCCGAGCGGAGAGGTCGCTGTCTCCTGCGGGGAAGATATTTATTGTCTGGACGGCAGTTGTGACAGCATCACCCGCGAAGCAAATAGCAGCTTTCCAAAAGCCGCCGCCGCCCTGCAGATGATGGCGCAACAGCCGGGCGAGTTTGACAAGACCAATTATACAATTTTTGACGGTAATAATCTGACTTGTCCAAAGACGTTGTTCGGTGTCGTGAACTGCTGCTCTGATGACGGTTTTCTGGTTGATATAGGTCTTGTGGGATGCAGTGGCGAAGCCCGGGCTCTTGCCGAGAAGAAAGCTGCCGGTCTGTGTCATTATGTGGGCACCTATTGTTCTTCAAAAATTCTGGGGGTTTGTGTCAAGAAACGTAAATCCTATTGCTGTTTCAAAGGCAAACTTTCGCGGATCATTATGGAGCAGGGCCGGGCGCAATTCGGGATCAGTTGGGGGGAAGCCAAAACGCCAAACTGTGAAGGCTTCACAGTGGCTGAGTTTCAGAGTCTGGACTTTTCCCGGATGGATTTAAGTGAATTTTATGCTGACGCTCAGGCAACAGTCATCTTGCGCCCGGAACAGGGTGTTATCAATGATCTTAAATCCCGGATTGAGGCTTATTATGGCAGATAGAAGAATAGTATTTATTGGCGGGATTATACTGTTGCTGATTGCCGTGATTTCAAGTCCTGCCATGGCACAGGAAGATCCGCTTTATTGCGTTGCCCGCAAGCTTGGACATTATTTTTATTGTGAGCAACCAAAGGCCGCCATAAAGGAAAAGAAATCTCCAGATAAGAAAATACCCTCTCAGGTCTCTGCGCAGGACCGTATCGCAAAAATCCGTGCCCAATTGCAAGAAATGCGCGCGGCAGCGGTGTTGGAGCCAACGACGACAAATATTTCTGCCTATATCCGTTTTCAGCGGGAACAGCTTGACCGGGCCTCACGATTTGCAGACATATGGCAGCGGACCCTGTGGCAGCAGCCGGATCTGGATTACACGCTGTTACGACCGGTCTCCAATCTGGGCAAAAAAGTCTGGTCTGATGCGCGCGGAGCCGAACAGGAAGATCTGCTCGCTCATTTGGCGGAGCGGTACGGCATATTCTATATCTATTCAGGAACATGCGGGGCCTGCCGTGCCTTTTCACCACTTATGCGGGCTTTTGCCGACCGTTATAACCTTCCCGTTAAAGCGGTAAGCATTGATGGGGCGCCCAATGATTATTTTCCGGACGCCATACGTGATACGGGCCAGGTCACCGCTCTGGGCCTTGACCATCAGCCTGTACCCGCAGTCATTCTGTTTGATGCGGAGCAGGGCCGGGTCATTCCGGTGGGTTTTGGCCTGATGACCGAAGAAGATCTGAAGAAACGTATTTATCTGTTGATTATGAAAGGCGCAGGCGATGATTATTAAAATAAAAATGAATATTGCCATGGTTCTGATCCTATTGACTATGCCTTGTTTTTCTCCGATGGCCCATGCTGATGTTGCAACGGCCATGGAAGATTTCTGGAATGGCATGGGCGGGGTAGCCAATGTCACCGGACCGACCGCCTTTCAGGGGCAATCGGCAGGCTATTATACGCTCGGGAATATCTATCTGCGCACCCCGCAAAAGCGCACACAGTTTGCCACTTTAAACCTGCCCTCCTACCGGGCAGGTTGCGGCGGCATTGATCTCTTTGCCGGATCCTTTTCATTTATCAATTCGAACGAACTGATCGCCATGATGAAGGCGATTGCCAATAATGCGGCAAGCTTTGCTTTCCAGGTGGCGCTCGAGACTATATCACCGGTGATAGCTGAAAAAATCGGTGAGTTGAATGATCTGGCTCAGAAGATCAATTCTGCGTCCATCAATAGCTGTGAAACCGCTCAGGCCCTTGTGGGATCCATCTGGCCAAAAACCGACCGGTCGTCCAAAGTGATCTGTGAAGCTCTTGGCACCAACAAAGGCATATTCTCTGATTATGCCGCCGCCCGGCAGGGCTGCGGGGCAAAAGGACAACGGGCATCTGTACTGGCCGGAGCCAGCCCGGATGAACGGGAGCAAATTCCCATAAACAAGAATCTTACCTGGGAGGCCATAAAGAAACATCCCATATTAAATCGTGACAATGATCTGGCAGAGCTCTTTATGACCATTGCTGGCACGGTAATATTAAGAGGTGGGGCCACGGACAGTGATCCCGCAAGTATGGATGTGTTCGCGCCAAAGGTGATTGATGAGGGTATTATCAACGCGCTTCTGGACGGCGGAGAAGTGCAGGTTCACGGGTGCGATGAGCCGACCTTATGTTTAAACCCGAGCCGTTTCGGCAAGACTATCACTATTCCGGCAAATCGTGCCTTCCGGCGACGGATAGATGTGTTGCTTACCGGTATGGTGACCAGTGTACGCAACGATACGGCACTCACTCAAGAAATGATTGATTTTCTCAATCTGTCCACCCTGCCGGTCTATAAGTTTGTCAATGTGCATGTGGCCTATTCCGGCGGTAACGCCATCAGTGATTTACTGCAATATTCTGAAATCCTAGCCCTTGATTTTGTTTTTTCCTTTTTGGATTCCGCTGTGGAGGATGTTCAGGATGCGGCAAGTTACGTACAGGGCGGCTCAAGCAATATCCTGGCCATGTGGACGGATAAACTCTCGGACAGCCGGGTGAACCTGACCCGATACCGTGCCCAGTCCGGCCAGCATCTTCAGATCGCTCTTGATATTGTCAAACGTGTGCAACTGCTGGAATCTTTTCTGGCCAGCAATCTTTCCTCAAGACTTGCCCATAGCGTGACCTATTCCCGCAGGCTCATCAGCAGATAAGGGAAGATAATGGAAGTCTTTACCTACGGCGGCGGCACTTATCTGGTTGATATTTTCAATGCGGTCGCAGCATTGGCCGGTTCCGGGGCCATGGAAAGCCTGATGCGGCTTGCCCTTGCTTTGGGGCTGGTTTTTATCTTGGTGCATTATGTATTTTCGACGGATTTCCTGATAATTCTGCGCTGGTATCTATCCGCCCTGCTGATCTATGGCATTCTTTTTGTCCCAAAACTTGATGTGCAGATCACGGATCGGCTAAATCCAACGTTACCCGCCGCAACCGTGGCCAATGTCCCTTTTGGACTGGCCTATTTTGCCGGCCTGTCCAGTCAGGTGGGAGATTATCTCACCCGTGAAACCGAGACGGCATATTCATTGCCCGGTGACCTGCTCTATTCAGCCAATGGCGTGATCTTTGGCGCCCGCCTTCTGGAAATGACCACGAGTTTTCAGATTACCAACACCGAAATGGCGGCCAATGTCAGTACTTACGTGCAGCAATGCGTCTTTTACGGCCTTCTTCTGGGGCATCTGGATTTGGAAGAGATGAAAAGCACACCAGATATCTGGAGTTACCTGACCGTTCAGAACAGTCCCTCCGAGGCCCGCAGTTTCGCCTATAGGGAAGGGTCCACAGAAAGTATCATTACCTGCCTTGATGGGGCGACCCGCTTGAGTGCTCTTTGGAACGCCGAACTTAACCGCGCCGCTGAAATTTACGGCGCGCGTATATATTCTGACCGACTGCCATCCTTGGCCCGCGCGGCGATCCTGTCAGACCTCCCCATCGCTCATGAATATCTTGTGGGGAGCTCCCGGGATGCGCTTGGCCTTATTCAGCAGGCCATGCTGATCAATGCCATTAACCGCTCTGCCTTACAATTTAGTGGTGATACGGGCAGCACATCAGCCCTTGAAATCTACGCCCAGGCCCGGGCGGAAAGTCAGGCGACGTCAACCTTTCGCGCGGTTGCCCGGCAAGCAGAAAAATGGGTACCGCTTTTGCGGATTGTCCTTGAAACGCTTTACTATGGCCTGTTTCCATTCCTGTTCCCGTTGCTTCTGTTGCCGATAATCGGGCGGAAATTCTTCACTGCCTATTTTGGTGTCTTCATCTGGTTGCAAAGCTGGGGGCCAGCCTATGTTATTCTTCACCGGATTATGATGGGGGAAGCGGCAGAAGCTACAAAAGCGGCGGCGCTGATGGAGGGCGGTGTGCGTGGGGTTTCTCTGGTAACCATGAGCGGGATAGATGCGGTGAACTCGGATGTGGCGTTGCTTGCCGGGTTTTTTTTGATCATGATTCCGTTTCTGACCGCAGGACTTGCTCGCGGGGCCGCCGCCATCGGGGGCATGTCCCAGTCAATCCTGGCTCCGGTTCAAAGTGCCGCAACAGCGGCGGGCAGTGAAGCGGCAACCGGTAACATTTCTCTCGGAAATACGTCCATAGATACACACCGCTACAATCAGACCTCCGCCCATTCTCTGACCACCAGCCCCCATATGGATACGGGCGTGTTCTCTTACCGGACGCCTGAGGGGGCAACAGTATCGATCACCCCGGATGGCCGACAGGTGGTACAGGGTGGCGGTGCGGCATCAAACTTCCCAAGCAACATCAATTATGGCCATTCGGTTTCTGAAGCCCTGTCTAGTCGTGCTGCCGCATCCCGGGAACAGGGGACAAGCTTACAGTCCCAAAGCCGGGAGAGCTTTGCCACCGTTAATCAGCAGATTGCAGATCTGGCACAGGGGGTCAATGAGGGCAGAAGCGTTTCCGAGCAGACGGGTTTTTCGACTGATGCGCGGGTGTCCGAGAATGTCAGTAAACTTAATGAACATGCCAGGACATTTGCCAGACAAAATAACACCACGACACAAACAGCATTAAGCGCATTTGCAAAAGCTGCGGCAGGGGTGAAAGTATCAACACCGGGTGTTGTTGATCTATTCAGCCCTGTTGATGCCACTTTGTCGGTTGAGGGAGGTTTAAGCGCTGATGCCAGAGCAAGTGCCGCAGAGCAATATACCGATGCCCAAAATTATTCAGAACGTAATAATCTATCATCGCTTTTTGATGAAACCAGAAGCGCAATTCTTGGTCAGACCTCGGCACAAACTGGCGGCGAGACGTCCCAGTTCAGGTCGGTATTGGCGCAGAATTATAATCAGGCGAAGAGTTTTGACCAGTCATCTTCTCGAAGCTTTTCACAGGCCGAGCGTTTTGAAGATGCAATCGTGTCACAGCAGCGCGATAGTGCCGACTTTAATCAACGGCTGGACCAGTCTTTCTTTGAATATCTTTCGGATGCCCGCAGTGAAACGGGTACGCCTTTTGGGCCATCAGAAGCCCGGCGATTATTGGTCTCACAAAATGCCGATGATCAGGCCGTTGTCCGGGCACATATGGGCGATTTTGTTGACAGTTATGTGGATCAGAATTTTGGTGCCGTGAATGCACCGGATATCAGTGAGCCTTCTGCCACGTCGGTTAATGTTGGCCGGGAAGAGAATATAGCCGGAGTGCAGGCAACCTTTGATGCGGGCAGGGAGGCAATCGAAAGTGAGGCACCAGAGCCGGATATTTCTGGCAAGACTTCATCTATAAAGTCTTCAAATACCAATGTGCGTGAGAATACGTCACATGCTTTATCTGAAAGGAAAGATGAACGTGATGCCACAGCACCACAGAAAGAGGAAATATCCAAAGAAGCAGGCAAAGGCGTGTTTGAAAAGACCTTCACCACATCGCCCGATGACCTGGAGGCCTGGACGAAAGCGCAATCTGGATCAGAAAATCAATCTGATGACAGGTCAAATCCGGGTGGAGAACGGGAAAACCCGGTTCAAAACAGGCGACGCAGGGATCATAGCACTTTGCCAAAGTCAGATGATGATTGATGCCGGTTAAAAGCTTTTATCTGTGAAAACAGATATTTTGTTGATGATAGTCGTCGTTGCGTAATTTTCTGAGGAAATCATCATCATATCGTGGATCAAGGTCGAGCTGTCTGTCAAGTCTGGCATCAAAAGGGTTCTCGGGTGGCATTATGCCGTCACGGCCATCAAACATATTGCCAGTCATCCTGAAATCAGGATCATTTGAATGTAATCTGTTTGTTCTTACAATCAGCATTCCAACCCCGACAATCCACAGCAGGGGGAGGATAAAAATAACGCCGAAAGGCACATTGAGGGTTGTCAGAAAATCCATTGTAAATCAATTCACTTGAATGCACTTGGCATTCTAATATATAGCGCATTTATAATCAACATTTCGAGCATGAATGAAATGCCCTTAACGCAGGTTATTTGTGAGTTGATATCGTATGGAGGGGAAGGCATTTCGGCATCGACCCTGCAAATGAATTTGTTTCATCTATACGTTAATTATCCGTAACTATATTGACTTTTACGGTAATATACCGTATATTATCTAAAATACTTATCAAAGGATAGAATAATGGCAGGATCATCTGTAAAGGCACGATTTGATGCGCAATTACCCGAAGAACAAAAAGCTCTTTTTGAAAGAGCAGCTATGGTTGGCGGCTATCGTTCTCTGACGGAGTTCGTATTTACATCAGCACAACAGAAGGCGAAAGAAATCATTTCCAGCTATGAATCCCTGCTTGCATCTGACCGGGATCGGGAAATTTTCTTTGATGCCGTGATCAACCCTCCCGCTCCCGGCGATAAGTTACGTAAAGCTGCCGAACGTTACAGGAAGGCCACCTCTGTATAATGCTGTATCTTACAGTGCCGCTTGCGTCCACCCATGACAAGTCTGCCTTTTCCTGCGGTCAGGATATGCTGGACCGGTATTTACACAAGCAAGCCGGGCAGGATATGAAGCGGCGCCTGTCCGTGGTATTTGTCCTGTCGGAAGAAACAGAATCTGGACGGGTCAAAGGTTATTACACCCTGTCCAATGACAATATTCCCTATGATCAGGTACCGTTGAATATCCAAAAGAAAATGCCCTCTTCCTATTCATCCCTGCCAACGACTTTACTGGGTCGTCTTGCTGTGGACCGGAACTTTCAGGGGCAGGGGCTTGGGGAGCAGCTTCTTCTTGATGCTCTGAAAAGAAGCTATGATATATCCGCCTCGGAAATTGGATCTATCGCTGTTGTGGTGGACCCGCTTGATAAAATTGCAGCAGGCTTTTATGCACAGTATGGATTTATTCAGCTACCGGACCGAGGCCGTATGTTTCTGCCTATGAAAACGATCAAGCAACTTTTTTAGGTGCCATGTTATAAATTCTGGGCCGTGCAGAAGGTTTTCTTGTGGGGGAAAATACTGATTTCAGATAGTGGCTTCTGGCCAGATATATAATGATTTGGATATAGTCATTTACAGGCCGATGTCAGCTAGTAAATCCACTGTAAATCAGACTTGTTTGAGTGCGATGCTGATTATTGCAAACAGCATTTCTTGAACTTTTTACCAGATCCACAGGGGCAGGGGTCGTTTCTGCCGGTTTTTGGCACCCCTGTTTTGGGATTGTGATGATTGTCATTTGAGCTGGGTGGCAGAGTTGATTGTTTTCGGTAGTTGTGTAACTGCATCACAGATTCTGGAATGAGATCAGGAGCGGCTTCTTCCAGACCATCATCAAGGTCCATCGCTTTGAATTCATCATCGGCCCTGACGATCTCACGCAGACGTGTCAGGATAAAGACAGATCTTTGAAGGTCCCTATCATCATTATCGGCAAAAGACAGCCAGTCATCCGCTCGCATATAAATGGCCCGGAAAAACCCCTCCAGCCAGATTTCCCAGAAAGGGCTGCCATCATTGTTCCGGTCATAAATGGGCCTGTATTTACCCCTGTCCAGTGCATGGAGGGTATCATTATAGTAGTCCATCAGAATACTCATGATATTCTGAGCCTGTGCCTCATTATCAAGACCGGTTCTTCACCGGCCCAGATTACAGGAATCCATTCACTGGGCATAATCAGAGCCGGGCAGACAGCGATGCCGGCCATAAATCCATCCAGTTCGCAAAGCAGCATGCTGTCCTCACTTACAGCATCGCTAAAGAGGAACTTCTCCATCTCTTTTAATTTTTTGGGGATTTTAAGGGTCATTTTCTATTCTCTGTGTTTTGTCGGCTCTTCCCGGGGCGAAATTATGCCCTGAGCCAGTTTTCAACAATCAGGCCATCCACTCGTCGAAACTCTTTTTCATTATCTGTTACGATGATCAGCCCGGCACTTCGGGCGTGACCCGCTATCAGCGTGTCACAGGGGCCAATGGGCGTTGCCTGTTTTTCGAGATGACCGCGTATTTCTCCGGAATGGACAGCTGCCGCCTCGTCAAACCCGGTAACAGGCAGATTGGCCAGCAGCGCGTGAAGCAAGGCCTGGCTCTTGACGCGCATTCCGGATTTTCCCACATCTGTTCTGAAGATTTTGGGCTCTGCCTTTCAGCAGGGCAATACAAATATTTGTGTCCAGCATATAGCGCAGCATCAGATGTCTTCTCTGTCCTGAAAACTACCCTGATCACGTTGCGGCATAAAATCCTCATCAAGCTTTTTCAGCGCGAAAAAACTGTCCCACGAACTCCCGGTGGGAGAAATGATCAGGCTTTGTCCCGCGCGTTGAAGAATAACTTCCCTGGTTCCTTCCGGAAAGCGCATTGCCGCAGGTATTCTCACGGCTTGACTTCTGCCGGACATAAAGAGCGATGATTTAGCAATATTTGCCATTTTAGCACCTTTGAAATTGTATTATGTGGCAAGTATATCACAAGTATATAATAATATAATAGTATAACATATTTTGGAAACTGTAATTGACTGATCGTTTGTCGGCTTCACATTATCTATAATGAAACCTTGCTTGGGCAATAAGGATAGATTCATCCACATATTTATAGATCAGCCGGTCGCTCTGGCCGATCCTTCTTGACCAATAGCCAGTCCAGTTATGTTTAAGAGGTTCCGGTTTGCCAAGGCCGGCATAGGGTGTTCTTTTGATATCCTTGATCAGGTTATTAATCCGCTTGACCGTCTTTCTGTCATTTCCCTGCCAATAGAGATAATCATTCCAGGCATTTTCACTCCAGATAAGTTTCATGCATCATGCAAACTATGTTCGGTACCACCGCCAGCATCCAGTTCAGAAATGCTCTCACTCAGACGGGCCGCATTGGCCGGACTGGAAAGCAAATGCAGTGTTTCTTCCAGGGCGTCGAAATCAGCCTTGCTCATGACCACGACATCATCTCCTGATTTCTGGGTGACATGAACCGTTGTGTGATCGGCATTTACTGTTTTCATGAGGCTGGCAAAGCTCTGCCGCGCCCGGGTATATGTCATAACTTCCATTATTCTATCCTTTATTATTCATAATATAGTACATGTACAGGAAGTCGTACGCAAGGGGTATTTTCCTTTAATACAATACATATCGTTACATTTATTGGACCCTGGCTTGATGCCCCCTGCAATGAAAATGCTGGCCGAGAAATATTGTCGGATTATATAGGATATTATCTGATAGTATGCTATAATCTCTCCACAGGTTATTAATTACGCGGACAGGCTTTGTTATATGACAAAATTTTCAATCACCATGTCAGATGATCTCGGGGGCTATGTCCAGGGGACGATGAAAGAGCGCAAGTTTGATAATATCAGTGAATATTTTCGTCACCTCGTCCGTCAGGACTGGGAGAGGCAAAATGCCAACCGGGAATTACGCGCCCTGATCGATGAGGGTTTGCAAAGCGGTGTCAGCGAAGAGAGCGTTGATATGATTTGGGCGGATGAGATAGCTGATTCCGGAGCCTGATATGGCCTGCTACAGACTATCAGGATCAGCTGCAAAAGATTTGCGAGCTATTGCGCGCTACAGCGTACAGAATTTTGGCGCAGCCAAAGCCAGGTCATATGGTAACAGCTTCAGGACATGTTTTGAGACCATTGCCGACAACCCGAATATAGGCCGGGAATATGGTCATATTCGTCCCAGTTTACGCCGACATGGCCATAAAAGTCACGCTGTATTTTATATATTGCAAGACCAGGGAATTTTGATTGTGCGTATTCTGCATGAAAGTCAGGACATACTTCGCCATTTATAGGACTGCGAGCAACATGGGCGTTGTGCGCTTTGGAATATAAGAGTTTACAGAGTATTTCCTGGCCGTTTTTCTGGTTTCTTTATGGGAATTCGTTATGAAATATGTTATCATTACGACAGTACGGAAAATACCACTCAACAAATAGCGGCGACACATCTGTTAACTCAAAACAAGGTGTGTGTTATGAAAAAACAATGTCGCATTAATCTCAGGCTTTCAGATATTCAATACCGGGAAGTGGACCGCCGGGCGACTTATGCCGGCCTGCCAACAGCAGAATATATTCGTTCGCTTATTCAGCGGGATATTTCCACAAACACAGATGAAGTCATCAGGCGATTGGCACGCATGATAATATTTTCTTCGGTGGCCATGCGTCATCTCTACACCAGGATTGACCATGAAGGTGAATTAAGGGTTGTGAAGCAGGAAGCAGATCAATTGATTGCCAAATTGGGGGTGGTTAATACGGATGACTAAGAAAAGCCTGTCTGATCAAACACGGGTAAAACCCCCCGCTGAATTGCACATAAGTCCCTTTATGAATACGTTTCAGGCGGCGGAGTATTTACTGCTGAGCTCTAAAACGTTAGAGAAAATGCGCTGGTTTGGCAATGGCCCACGCTACCGCAAGCATGCCGCAAATGTTGTGTATCATATTGATGATTTGAAAACATGGTCCGCGAGCACCCAACGCAATTCGACCTCTGAATAATGCCATTTCGAGGTAGGCGTTATGGTAGTGATAAACTTCATTATTCAGGCGGGATTTTACTGGTCGGTTTGAATATGTGGCAATGCTTTTTCTAAAGATTCACGTATGCGGATAGAAAAATACCTCTTTTTTAAATGTGTGACAATGTTATTCGTCTTTATCCGCTAATTGTTCTGTTGCAAAGATACGGCCACTGGCTTTTGCTTCTTCGCAAGAGGTTGGAACAAATTTGTTTTTATCAGCCAAACTGCCAGGTAAAAGATGCTGCCAGATGACGGTTAGATGATCGTCAAAGCCTGGCTCAGACTGTAAATCCTTGCGGATTAAATCACAGATATAATCACTTGAATCCGCATAAAGTCCATGGGGACCAGTGCGTAATTCCACTTGTCGCGTTAAGGTATCGGGCAAACATACCTGAACGTGAGTTGTTTTTTTGCCTTTTGTTTGTGCCTTGCCCATATTCAAGATTCCTTTGTACTGTTTTCATCACTGAAGGTTATCATAAAAAGACAAGTTTACATAGCATATGGTCTTACAGAATTCCGCTTTCTGCAATAGAATTTTCATTCTTACAAAGGGAAACGTCCAGATAGATAGAGAGGATAATTATGCATGGCGCTCTGTTGATCAATTTTAAAATTACATGCGCTAATTCGGGTGCGGTAGGGTGAGCCATATTTTTGAGCAAAAACATTCAGGCTCTTTAACTTCCCGGATTTTCCGGATTTGACTTCAATTGGTAAAACCTGACCTTCCCTTTCCACCATAAATTCAATTTCGGCGGTGTTGCTCATCCAGCAATAAAGAGTTTTACCGTCAATTTGCCTTAATTCCTGTGCAACAAAATTTTCACAAAAAGCCCCCTTGAATGTTGAAAAAAGTTCACTTTCCATATAGAGAGCGGCTGGCGATAATTGGGCCAGAGCCCCCAGCAAGCCAGTGTCGAAGAAATATAGCTTGAAGCGGTTTTCTTTAGTGAATGCGGAGAAGGGCAGTTCGCCGCTGTTGGTAATGGGTACTTTTATAATGAGTCCTGCGCCTTCGAGCCAGTCGATGGCGCTCTGCAAATTGGAATAACGTCCACCTGGCATTGCTTTTGAGGCGATAAATTTTTTATTTTCCCGAGCTAATTGTGCGGGTATTGCGGAGAAGACAGCCAGAATACGACCAGATCTGATATTGTCTGCATATTTGGCGAAGTCTCGCACATAGGCATCAAGTAAATCCAGTTGTAACTTACGTACCTGTTCGAATGCTTCGCGGCGATGTGACCGTTGTTGCCGGTAAATGTCGACGACTTCAGGCAAGCCGCCGACGATAAAATATTCTTTAATCAGGCCCAGTAGATTATTGTGAATAGCTTCCGGGATCCGGGTTTGTGGTTCGACCTTCTGTAGGTAGGCAAGTAATCGTGTTTCACCAATAGCCCCCAGAAATTCCTCAAAAGACAGGGGATAAAGATCTACAAATGTAGCTTTACCAACGGGAAAGGGTTCTTTGCTGTGCACAACCCCCAGGAGCGAGCCGGCACAACAAATCGCCAGTTCAGGCATTTTTTCGCAAAAATATTTAAGACTGGTCAGCGCGCGCGGGCAATCCTGTATTTCATCGAATATTACCAGGTCATTCTGGAGGTCAATACTGCAATCAAGGAGTATTTCGATCGATTCAATCAGAGATTTTGGAGATAGGGGGCCATCGAACAGGCTGCCAAGTTCCGGGTTTTCCTGAAAATTAAGCATATGACAGGCCGCGAAATTCTGTTTGCCAAAGTTCGTCAAGGCATGAGATTTGCCAACTTGTCGGGCGCCTCTAAGAATCAGAGGTTTGCGTGAGGGTGATGCTTGCCAGGATAGTAAGGTGTCGTAGATGTTGCGGTGTATTGCTTCCATAATGATTTATTATAACAAATAACACGCCAAGATCAATATTTATTCATATCAATTAATGATAATTATAGCAAATTATCATATGAATAAATGATTATTTTGACAAAATGGCTTTAACCATTACATATATCAGGAAATGTTACAGCAAGATATTTTTAGACCATGCTGAAATTTTTTAGTCTTTCTGCCAAAATTCTTATGATTAAACATATCACCAGCCTTTCTTATCCAATAGGCGCCACAGATAATTTGTAGCCTATGGCATCTGCATAGGCCATTACAGCATCAATTGGCATGTTTCCACCATTCTCAATAGCGCGTATGTCAGCTTTATCAAGCTTGGTTCTGTTTTCAACAGTACGTTGGTTAATACCCAGCCGTTCCCGCAGGTTTAAGAGCCGTTTTCCTATATGTTCTTCCGGTTCATCTTTCTCCTCAGTGTAATATAATGACTTTGAAATGGCCTCAGAAACGTCTTGAGCAGCTTCACGGATAGGATCTGCAGCGAGATGGGCATAGCGTGCAGTAGTTTCGGGTCTGGTATGGCCGAGTAATTTACCAACGATCGGCAAGCTGCCAGTGAGAATGACGCCATGAGAGGCGAAGGTATGCCGCAAATCATGAATGCGGATATCGTCAAGACCCGCCGCAACACGTATTTTTCGCCAGGGTTTCTGAATTTCTTTCAAATGATCGCCTTCAAGGGCGCCGGTAATGACATAGGGATTGTCAGGAAGTCGCGGGGTATTGCGTAATATCTGTTCACATTCTTTACCAAAATAGACAATTTTTTCACCTGTCTTGGAATCTGGCAGGTTGAGCTGTCGCTTTTCCAGATCAACATATTGCCATTTCAGGGTTTGAATTTCACTAAGGCGGCAGCCGGTAAAAATAAGCAACCTGATCAATGTGACAGGTATTGGTTTTTCTGTCTCGAAATCCGAAAGGGCTTTACCTAATCTCTGTAATTCCTCACTGGACAGAAAGCGTTCGCGGCCTTTCTCTTTAAATTTCTCAACACTGTAACAGGGATTGGTGTTCTTTTCCCGGTAGCCCCATTTTTCTGCCTGTTTCATCATGATGGACAGGACGCCAATCGTCCGATTGGCCTGATAGGGTTTGTCTGACATGCTTTGATGCAGTTCTACAACATTGGTATCTGACAGGTTTGTAACGCAGGTGCGTCCAATCTTGGGATTGATAAACAGTTCAATGGATCGTTTATATTCGCGTTGTGTTGTAGGCTTTAACCGGGCAGGACAATATTCTTTAAGGAACCGTTCGCCGAGTTTACGAATAGTGGGCGAATTACGGCTTCTCTCCTTTGCCTCAGAAGGATTACGTCCCTTAGCAAGATCACCAAGAATTTTCTTTGCTTCGGTTCTTGCTTTTTCCGGTGTAAAGGCCCCATGCGCGCCGATGGTAAAACGTCGCAACATGCCATTGAGGCGGTTCATAATAAAATATGATTTATGCCCGGACTTTCTAACCCGGATGCCAAAACCTTTGAGTTCGTCATCAAAGTAATCTTTGTCCCGTCCATTGGGCTGTAAACTGGAAACAAATCGTATTGTAATTTTGGCCATAGCAATCACCGTTAGGAAAATAGCTTGCTGTCGGGGTAACAATGGGGTAACAATTTACAGCAAATGAGAGAGAACTACATAGTATCATAAAATTAGTTATATGGCACTAATATATTGATTAAAAAGAATAAATAGAAGTATGGAGTGCTATAGAGAAATGTGGAGAACTATGTAGAAGGCCTGCTTCTATGACTCATAACCTGAAGGTCATAGGTTCAAATCCTACCCCCGCAACCAAATTAAAAGGTCTGTTTCTTAAAGGAACAGGCCTTTTCTGCTTGTAATATCAACGGCTTATGCTATACTGAGTCTATTCA
>Ga0256829_1000467_pt1 | contig 40841 bp, 52 predicted proteins | sample 131447metaG_FD_185979 | JGI IMG/M metagenome (GOLD analysis project Ga0256829, IMG submission 185979) | Hydrothermal vent microbial communities from Lau Basin, Pacific Ocean - 131-447 | ecosystem: Environmental > Aquatic > Marine > Hydrothermal vents | place: Pacific Ocean: Lau Basin | collected... | reverse complement strand
TGCTAAGAACATAAACACCGCCTTCTCTTGCAATATGACGCATACCGGATTGCCATACCTCGCTTTCATCATAGGTGGGTGCCATATATATTTCTATACCTTGTGTATAAAGTGTATATCTGACTAAAGGCATATAATTTTCCCAGCATGTAAGGGCTCCTATATTGCCTGTTTTTGTAGGAAAAACATTAAGTGTATCAGCACTTCCATAACTCCATATCATTCTTTCTGCCAATGTTGGAATTAGTTTTTGATGATGACCAAAAATTTTCCCATTGTGATTTATAAAAAGGAGTGTATTATATATAGAACCTTTACTTTTGCTTTTTTCATTTATACCTATAACGACGGTAATATTATATTTTTTTGCAGTTTTTGAAAGTTTTTTTACATGTAAACCATCTCTACTCATCGAGTTTTTTAACAATTTAGCATATAATTTTTGTTGCAGAACAATATTTCCAATTGTAAATTTATTGTTACCCATAATAGACTCCTTGTAAGAGCTTCTATGAATAATTCTATCAAATCATTACTTTATCTTATATTTACCCAGCTAATTACTATAAAAAACTGAGTAAATTTTTAACTACTTATTTTGTGCTTAATTCATTTCTAACGATACGGACAGCTTGTACCATATTTGTTAAAGATGGCTTTACTTCTTCCCATTTTCTTGTTTTTAATCCACAATCGGGATTTATCCAAAGTTGTTCTTTTGGCAGTACTTCTAAAAGTAATTTAATTTGTGTGACAATTTCTTCAACCGAAGGAATTCTCGGGCTGTGTATATCATATACTCCCGGTCCTACTTCTTGTTTATAGCCGACTTTTGCAAATATTTTTAAAAGTTCATTCCCACTTCTTGCCGTCTCTATAGAGATGACATCTGCATCCATAGCTTCGATAGTAGCGATAATATCATTAAATTCACTGTAACACATATGTGTATGAATTTGAGTCTCTTTTTTTGCAGAACTTACAGAGAGTTTGAAGTCTCGTACTGCCCAATCTTCATAAGCTTTTATTTTTGCTTCTCTGAGTGGATACCCCTCTTTAAAAGCAGCTTCATCGACTTGTATGATTTGAATGCCGGCATTTTGTAAATCATCAACTTCATCACAAATTCCAAGTGCTATTTGTTTTGAAACTTCACCTCTTGGCATATCATCACGCACAAATGACCAGTTAAGAATTGTTACTGGACCTGTAAGCATTCCTTTCATGATTTTCTCTGTTTTACTCTGTGCATACGTAATCCAATCAACTGTCATAGCTTTTGGACGGGAAATGTCACCATAAATAAAAGGTGGTTTTACACAACGGCTTCCGTAACTTTGCACCCAACCATTTTGGGAAAAGCCATAGCCTTTGAGCTGTTCTCCAAAGTATTCAACCATATCATTTCTTTCAGGCTCTCCGTGTACTAAAATTTCAAGTCCACACTCTTCTTGAAAAGTCACACAATCATCAATATATTTTTTCATCTCATTTGTGTAGCTTTTTTCATCTAAGTTGCCATTTTTAAATTCTCGTCTAGCATGTCTTATCTCTGCTGTTTGAGGGAAAGAACCTATAGTTGTTGTAGCAAGCGGTAAGTATTGAAGTTTTTCTTTTTGTATTTGTATTCTTTGCTCATACTTCCCTTCACGCTCTAGTTTTGTGATGTTTTTTACTCTTTTTTGTACTTCTTCATCATGAATAAGTTTTGAACTTTTTCTTGTACTGTTGGCAGCTATATTTTCTTCTAATGCTATGATTTCATTTTCATTTAAACTATTTTTGCCATGAAAAAAAAGTTTTGATACCAAAGCAATTTCATCAAGTTTTTCTCTCCCATAACTTAACCAGCTTTTTATTTCTGCATCCATTTTTACTTCATATTGTAAACTAAAAGGTACATGAAGTAAAGAACAAGATGATGCAACCAAGATGTTTTTTGTGTTTACATGTAGAGAAATTTTATTGAGTAAATTGACTGTTTTTTCTATATCATTTTTCCAAATATTTCTTCCATCAACAACCCCTGCGATGAGTGTTTTATTTGAAGTTGCAATGAGCTCTAATGAGTCAAAATTCTCAACACCATGTAAAAAGTCAAGTCCTAAAGCCCAAATAGGAGTATGCACCAGTATTTTACTAGCTTCACATGAATTTTCAAAATATGTAACAACGGCAATTTTTATATTTGAAGCAGTATTTGCTAGTGTATCATAGGTTGGTTTTATAAGACTCAGTACCTTTGTATCTAAATCTTTTACAAAAATCGGTTCATCAATTTGTACTGTTATTTCATCATCAAGTTTTGCTATTTCTTGTAAAAGTTCTACATAAATAGGTAAAATTTTTGCGTAAAGTTCGTAAGTATCACCACCGTCAACTCTTTTTGAAAGTCCTAAAAATGTGAGGGGACCTATGATATTTATTTTAGTTTTTATTCCATATTCTTTTGCCTGTTTATACTCTGAAATGATTTTTTTTGCATTTAATTTGTAGCTCTCTTCAGGTGAGAGTTCAGGAACTATATAATGGTAATTTGTATTAAACCATTTTGTCATTTCCATTGCAACTGCTTCTTTATTTCCTCGAGCCATAGAAAAATAGAGTTCATGTCCTGTTAAATTTTGAAATCTTTTAGGGACTGCACCGAGTGTGACAGCCATATCTAGCATATTGTCATAAAAAGAAAAATCATTAGAGCTAATATACTCTATACCGGCATTTTTTTGATATTCCCAGTGTCTGATTTTTAAATCATTGGCAGTTTTTTCTAATGCATTAACATCACTTTTATTTGCCCAATAGCTCTCTAAAGCTTTTTTTAGTTCTCTTTGTTCTCCAATTCTGGCGAATCCTGTTACATAATTTTTTGACATTACAATATCCTTTGTTTTTATAAAATTTTTGATTTTTTTCGGAATTTAGGTTTTAAAACCTTGCTTGCGAAGAGTGTTTAGTTTATTAAAGAGATATTGAAAAAGGAGGGTGCACACCACTACGACGAAATGCAAAACATACAGTATAGTATGGACATCTCGGAATGTAGTGATTAAGTAAAACCATAAGTTTTGACTTCATTGTTAAAAAAAGATGACAATGGCATGGCTTTGCATTATTAATAACAGCTGTAATTCTAAGCAAATTTCTTAGTACCATTGCATCTCCTTTTGTAAAATATTTTTGTAATTATATCATAATTATCTTATATTTTTTAAAAATTCGCTCATAAAACGAACACCTGCACCAGTTCCACCATATACATTTACGTCCCAAGGGGTTTCGGTATAGGCACTTCCGGCTATATCAAAATGCAGCCATTTGTTTTTATTTTTTTCTTTTATAAAATTATCTAAAAAGAGCCCTGCTGTGATTGCTCCACCATAAGGTTTGTTTGAAATATTGCAAATATCGGCAATGTCGCTTTTGAGTTGTTTTTTAAGATGTTTGTTAAAAGGAAGCGGTGCGGTTAGTTCACCTGCTACTGAAGCTGATTTTGAAATGCTGTGCTTTAATCTGCTTGAGTGTCCCATAACACCTGTTGTATACTGTCCAAGAGCAACCATGCATGCACCTGTGAGTGTTGCAAAATCAAAAAGATAATCAGATTGCACTTTTTCTTGTGCATAATCGAGGACATCAGCAAGAACTAGACGACCTTCAGCATCAGTATTGCGTACTTCTATGGTATCACCCTTACGAGATGTTAAAATATCATCGGGTTTGTAAGCATTGCCACCTATCATGTTTTCAACTGCACCGACAAAGGCATGTACTTCAACATCAAGCTTCAATTCGCTGACAGCTTTAATGATGCCAAGCACTGCACAGGCTCCGGCTTTGTCCATTTTCATTGTGACCATAGATGTAGCAGGTTTTAGGCTAAGTCCGCCACTATCGTAAGTCAAACCTTTTCCAACTAAAGAAATGATTTTTTTGGCATTTTTTGGTTTGTACGCTAAATGCAGTAGTTTAGTATCATGGCACGATGCACGTCCCACGGCAAGCATTGCTTTACATTTTTCTTTTTTAAGCTCTTTTTCTCCTAATATTGTACATTCAAGGGAATTATCATGTGCTATTTTTTTTGCTAGTTTTGCAAAAGAGGGTGGGTTTAAATCATCTGGTGCAACATTGACTATATCTCGAGTAAAAGCTGTAGCTTCTGCTATGATGACAGCTTCTTCAAAAGTTTTTTGTACTTCTTTTATACTTTTACATGTAAGAAAAATATCTTTTATCTTAGCTTGTTTATTTTTTGATTTATATTTGTTGAATTCATATCCGCCAAGTATAATGGCATCAACTATTGGATGTATGTTTTGTGTATCTACTGTAAAGCTTGCAGATTTGTAATTTGTATTTTTTATGGCTTTAATGGCCACAGTGCAAGAGCTTCGCAAGGTATCATTACTATTGTCTTCAATACCACATACAAGTATATTTTTTTCATATAAGCAACAAACACTCTCTTGCTTTGCTGTAAAACCAGCTTTTTTGAGCAATTTATAATGCTTATGTGAACTTAGATTTTTTGCAGAGATAAACTCTACATGTAGATTATTTTGTGACGTATACGCTTCATCAGCGATTAATTTTATATTCATATTGTTCCATTTTGTATATTTATTTTTAATATGATAACAAAATATCAGTAACAAAGAATAAAAAAACAATTTTATGATAAAATAATCATATGATAAAAAAACAAATTTTAATACTAGAAGTGAATCAGCATAATTTTGATATTTTAAATACATTGTTTCAAAAAAGTGGTTTTACATGTAAAGCTGTTTTAGATGAAGAAAGTTTTTTTAAAATAAAAGCAGATATGTTTGAGAACAATATAATTCTTGTTAATACAAGTATTTCTTATGCGACACCTGAGCAAATCATACAAGAGAGTACTCAAGATGGTGTAAATATTCCTACTATTTTTATAGATGGTGCTGAAAAATATGATAAAGAAAAACTCTCTGAATGTTTTAAGGCTGGAGCGAGTGATTATGTTAAAAAGCCTTTTGAATCTGTTGAACTTGTTAGTAGGGTGAAATACCATGCAGAAGGCTATAATAAAATTCGGGAGTATCAATCAAAAATAAAAAAACTTGCAAATATTGCAGCAGTTGATCAGCTTTCAAAATTAACTTCAAAAATGCAAATGCAGGTGATACTAAAATATCAAATTGATTATTTTAATAGATATGAAACAGAAACGAGCGTTGTCTATTTAAGCCTTATAAATATAAGTAAAATTATTGGTCTATTTGGCTTAAATCATGGAGAAAAAGCTATATCTGCTTTTGCCGGAGAGATTAAAAAGCTTATACGGGTATCAGATATATTGGCGAGATGGGAAGGCTCAGATTTTATTATAATATTGTCAAATACAAATAAAGAATCAGCAGAACTAATGATAAAAAAACTTATAGTAAAACTTTCAAGAATAGAAAAATTACAGGAGTTAAAGCTAGAACTTGCTTTTGGCATTACAGATATAGCTAAAAATGATGAATTGAAAATGGTTATAGAACGGGCAAAATTTGCATTAGAAGAAGCGAAGCAACAAAGATATACAAAAATTTTTGTTGCTTAGAATTTTAATCAAAGTGCAAAATATCTTTGGCTTGAATCATATCTTTGTCACCTCGACCAGATAAATTTACTATGATAAGCTTATCTTTGATGTTTTTCATTTTTTTGAGATATGCTACGGCATGAGAACTCTCAAATGCAGGAATAATTCCCTCTTTTTGAGAAAGCCATACAAATGCGTCTAAGGCTTCTTGGTCAGTTACATTATCATAAGAGATTGATTTATTATCTTTATGAAAAGCATGTTCAGGCCCAATACCCGGATAATCAAGCCCAGCACTGATAGAGTGTGCTTCAAGAACTTGCCCGTCTTCATCTTGAAGGAGGTAACTCATTTGTCCATGAAGTACACCGGGACGTCCTTTTTCCAAAGAACATCCATGTTTGTTTGTCTCAATCCCTAATCCACCGGCTTCTATACCGATACACTGCACACTTTCATCTTCTAAAAAGTGCTGAAATGTTCCGATTGCGTTACTGCCTCCGCCTATACATGCGATGACATAATCTGGCAGTTTTTGCTCTTTTTTTAGGATTTGTGCTCTTGCTTCCCAGCCAATAATTGCCTGAAAATCCCGTACCATCATAGGGTATGGATGAGGACCTGCTACAGTTCCTATAATGTAAAAAGTATCACGTGCATTGGTTACCCAATGACGAATAGCATCATTCATAGCATCTTTGAGTGTTCTGCTGCCACTCTCTACACTATGTACTTTTGCACCTAAAAGTTTCATACGAAATACATTAAGTTCTTGTCTTGCTACATCTTTTGCACCCATAAAAACTTCGCATTCCAAGCCTAGCAGTGCGGCTATTGTTGCTGTTGCTACACCGTGTTGACCGGCACCTGTCTCAGCTATTACTTTTTTATAACCGAGCCTCTTTGCCATTAATCCCTGTGCAATGACATTATTTATTTTATGAGCACCTGTATGATTTAAATCTTCACGTTTGAGGTAAACTTTCGCGCCAATTTCTTGAGATATATTCTCAGCATAAAAGAGTGGGCTAGGGCGTCCTACATAATCTTTGAGGTAGTAATCTACCTCTTTCCAAAAATCTTTATCAAAGCGAATAGCTTCGTATTCTTCTTTAAGTTGAAGCAGAGCGGGCATGAGTGTTTCTGGAACATAACGACCGCCAAACATTCCGAAATGTCCATTTTCATCAGGATCATATTTTGAAGGAGTTGGGATATACATTTTTATTTAACCTCTATCACAGAATAAACGTTTGTTTTTTCTTCTAATTTTTTTATACCATCAAGGAAGGTAAGTCCTATAATAAAACAGCATTCAACACATGTTGCACCCGTCTGGTTTACCAGTGTTGCCGCTGCATTTGCCGTACCGCCGGTTGCTATTAAATCATCAATAATCAGCACTTTTGCTCCTTTTTTCTTGCCAAAGGCATCTATATGTACTTCTATCTCATCAACACCGTATTCAAGTGCATATTTTTCGCTGATAGTTGTGTAGGGAAGTTTACCTTTTTTACGAATAGGAACAAAACCAAGCCCGAGCATTTGTGCAAGTGCCGCACCAAAAATAAAGCCACGGGCATCAATACCGGCAATATAGTCTAAATCATACTCTTTATATCGTTGATATAGGTGATTCATCAAAACAGCATATGCCTCTTTATTATTTAATAAAGTAGTAATGTCTTTAAATACAATTCCAGGCTTTGGAAAGTCTTGTATATCTCGAATAGAATTTTCTATAATTTGTTTCTCTGTTTTACTAAGTGTTATCATGCAAGTCCTTTATAAAAGAGCGTCTATGCGACTTTCAAGTGCTTTAATTTTAGCATTGAGCCTGTCTACTTCATGTCTATGCTGTGAATTACGTTGTTTTAAAACTTTCAACTCATTTCTGAGTTTTGTTAATTCTTCGCTGAGTATATCAACATTTCCAAGGGCACGTTGGAGTTGAATTTGGTACTTTCGTATCAAAATTTCTGCTTCTTGCAGAGTGAGTTTCATTAAATCATTGCTTCTTTGTTCTTTGTTTGTAATACTTTTAAAGTAAAACATTTTTACAAAGAGATAGATTGAAACAATAGAAAGTATTGTTAAAAGTGACCATTCCCAAAACATTCGCTATCCTTGTGCTTATTTGCTACAGTATTTCTATCTTCTTGACTCTAGCACTGTGACGTCCACCTTCAAAACTACTTGCGATCCAAGCATCAAGTATGGATTCTGCAACACCTTTTCCTATGATTCTCTCGCCAAAACATAAAACATTGGCATCATTATGTCCGCGTGCTACAATCGCAGTATAAGCATCATGACAAAGTGCAGCACGAATTCCATGGTGTTTGTTTGCTGCCATGCTCATGCCAATGCCGCTACCGCAGATTAAAATTCCCTGTGTACCTTCATTTTCTAACACAGCATTTGCCACTTTATGGGCATAATCAGGGTAGTCAACTCTATCTGTCGTAAATGGTCCAAAGTCATGAATTTCATGTCCTTTAGCTTTTAAAACTTCAACTGTCCAGTTCTTTAACTCCAAACCGGCATGATCCGTACCTATATAAAATTTCATTGCTTCTCCTTAAGATAATAGTAAATGTATAATCGCCTGAACAGGCATAAATAAGAGATACTGATTTAATGGTGTCATCAATATGATAAGTACAATAATAATACCATATCTTTCATTTTTATAATAAAATTCTGCAACAGAATTCATTTTGTATTTTAACGCAAGATGCATTAAAAAATGCCCACCGTCAAATTGAGGAATAGGTAAGAGGTTAAACACTCCTAAAACAATATTGATAATAAGCAGTTGATAAAGCAATATATAGAAAAATACATAAAAAAGTGAATCTGCTGTCGTTGGAGCACTCATAGTAGTGAGTGCTATGGCAGCCAAAGCTCCCATTGTAAAGTTATAGACTATACCTGCCAAATCAACCTGCATAGCAGCATTATAACCGCCCTTACTGATGACTGTAAAAGTATTTATAGGAACAGGTTTTGCCCAACCAAAGAGTATGCCGCCGCTTGACCCCAGTAGTATTGGTAAAAAATACATAGTTGCCGGTACAATAATAGTTCCAACTAAATCAATATGAGATAGTGGATTAATCGTTAATCTGCCGGCATTTTTAGCTGTCATATCGCCGTACATGTAAGCAACCCATCCATGCATAATTTCATGCCCGATAATAGCAATAGCAAGAGCAATAACAGCAGCGACTATTTTTAGTATATCAAGTAATTCCATAATACTCTTTGTCCTGTTCTTTTCTCTCTTTTATCGCTTTTTCAATATAAGGAGACTGTTCTAAATCTGTTGGCGTTTTACCGATTCTATCCCATCTTACTTTGTAATTTTTATCAATGGAAAAATAGATAAACCAAGGTGTTCCTTCAATATTTTCATAAGGAACACTTCCCCAAAAACGGCTATCATTTGAATGATCACGATTATCACCCATCATAAAATAATGATTTTTTTCAACTTTAATAGGATCATCATAAAATATTTGTATAGGATAGCGTCCGTTATTAATAATTTTAGGATCATGGTGAATTCCATGATGTATTTTCATATAAGGATTTTTTACCCATAATTTTGAGTCATATGAGGTTATTTTATAATCTTTATAATGTTTTTTAATCCATTCATCACCTTCTTTAAAGTGGATAAACAAGTTTTTATCCGCAACAAAAAGTTCATCGCCAGGAAGAGCTACACATCGTTTTACAAAATGCTGTTTAATGTTGTTTGGATATCTGAAAATTACAATATCACCACGTTTTGGCGTGTCACCATTAACAATTTTGAGCTTTTTACTCCATGGAATTATAGGAACTTCCAAAAACGGAATATAAGGCATAGGAATTCCATAAGCAAATTTCTTGGCAAAAAGATGGTCTCCTATTAAAAGAGAATCTTTCATACTTCCACTTGGAATTCTAAATGCCTGTGCAATAAAAAAGATGATAAAAAGGACAATGACAATAGTGCCTGTCCAGCTGTTTGACCATTTGTAGGCTTTATGTAAAACTTTTTTCATTTAATCTTTCTTTTGTGTATTAAGCTTAGCAGCTTTGAGAGTATTGCTCATAAGCATAGCAATTGTCATTGGCCCGACACCACCGGGAACAGGAGTGATATAAGAGCATTTCTTGGATACATTTTCAAAATCAACATCGCCGACAAGTTTTCCGTTATCAGCTCTATTTATTCCAATATCAATAATGATAGCACCATCTTTTACCATATCTTCTTGAATAAGGTTGATAACGCCTACACCGACTAGGATAATGTCTGCCTGCAGTGTATGTTTTTTCAAATCATCTGTAAAAATATGACAAATTTCAACAGTTGCATCCGCGTTCAATAAGAGGGATGCCATAGGTTTTCCTACAATATTTGAAGCACCGACAACGCAACAATTTTTTCCTTTTACGTTAATATTATATTCTTCTAAAAGTGCCATAACCCCAAGAGGCGTACATGGAACAAAGCCATCAAGATTTGTAACAAGACGACCTACATTGTAAGGATGAAAACCATCTACGTCTTTGGCAGGATCTACTAGCTCGAGTATTTTTGTTGTGTCAATTTGTGGAGGAAGTGGAAGTTGTACAAGAATTCCATCAATATTTGGATTTTGATTCATCATTTTAATAGTGTTTTCAATGGCATCTTGTGAGATATCTTCCGGCATTTCGTGACTTACAGAATAAAAACCAACTTTATCACAAGCTTTTTTCTTCATACTTACATACGCTTGACTTGCTGGGTCCTGTCCGACAAGTATTACAGCTAAACCGGGTGTTCTGTCTGTTTGAGCTTTTAGTTTGGCAACTTCATTTGTCACATTTTCTTCAATTTTTTTCGCAAGTGCTTTCCCATCAAGAATCTGCATTTAAACCTCTTAAATAATATTTTTGTTATTATACCTTTTTAAAATAATATTAGGCTAATAATGAAATATATCTTTTTTTTGATGACTCCGCTACTTTTAGTTGCTGCAAGTACTTTTATAACACCCATGGAGTACGCTTCACAACTGTATAAAAATCCAAGAGGTATAGGCTGTCAAAGCTGTCATGGTGACAATGGAGAGGGCAAAATTATAGCAAATTATGTCCATAAAGATAAAAAAAAGAGTTTTATAGGCCCACAAATTAACAATATTGCATTTAGTGAGTTTTACAGGGTTTTAAATAAAAGAAAAAGAGGTATGCCAAGATACTTCTTAACCACACAAGAAATAAAAGCACTCTATTTCTACTTACATAAAAATGATAAAAAAAAGAAAAAACATGTTAAAAAAAATTGAAAAAGCATATGCCAAACGTGATTTGGAGGCACTCGATAAATTAGCAGTGCCAAGATACAGAGAAATAAATAAAAAAAACGATTTTACATCAGCTCTTATGCTCTCTTGTAATAATTTGAAACATCTTTCTAAAATAGAATCTTTAGATGCCCAGTGTATTATTCTTAATCTTGAAGATGGTGTTGCCAAAGAAGACAAACCTTTTGCTCTGGTTTTGGCTGCTATATTTATAAGTAAAATAAAAAAGAGTGCTAAAAAACTGGTCGTACGTGTAAATGCACTTGATACGGGCGGATATGATGAAATTACATACTTGAATCAATTTATGCCTGATGCCATTCGTGTACCAAAAATTCACAATAAAGATGAAGTCAAAAATGTTCTTGCTCTGCTAAATGAAGATATTGATCTGCATCTTTCAATAGAAACTGCACAGGCTTGGCATAATCTTTCCTCTTTAGCAGTGAATAAAAGAGTAAGTGCATTTTACCTTGGAATTTTAGACCTTTTTGCAGATATGGAACTACCGCAGAGTCTTATACATGTAAATAATCCTACTATGCTTTATATGTTGTCACATTTTTTAATTACTACAAAAGCTATGAAAGTAAAACCAGTCTCTTTTGTATTTCAAGAATTTGAAGATTTACAAACATTTGAGCAATGGCTGTTACTTGAGAAGCAAATGGGTTACGATGCAAAAGCATGTATTTCACCTAAACAGGTCACACTTGTCAATAAAATGTTTGTACACCCAGAAGAAGAGATAAAAAGAGCAAAAATCATAATAAAACTCTTTGAAATGCATAGAGATGAAGGTATAACAGGTTTTGTAGATGAAGAATACGGCTTTATAGATGAACCAATTTATAAAGGTGCATTAGAGTTGCTTCGTTCCTAATATCTTGCTAAATTATAATACACATTATAGCGTATAAGTGTCGTCTCTTTTGGTCTCGGATACCTGCTATAGGCATACTCTATCGTCTCTTTTGTCGTGTCATCAAGAATATAATAACCGCTTTTTGAAATAAATCTAAAATCACTCATATCACCATTTGGATGAAGTTTAAATTCTATGACATTGGTTCTGTTTACATTTAAATCTCTTGGTATGTTTACTCTTGCAACACGATTAAGTACTTGTTGTGTAATTCTTCTCATAATTTCTTGATTATCTAAAATGTATTTTTGTTGACCTGGTGAGAGTTTACCAAATGTATCACCATAGAGTTTTTTAATATTTTGAGATATATTTCCGCTATTGAAAGCTGTTTTCTTTTTCTTTTGTTTAAGCTCTTGCGATGATTTATCTTCCTCTAGCCAAGATAATGGGTTTTTTGTTTGTTTCTTTTTGTACTCTTTTTTTCTAAGTGGGATATACATCTTTTTTGTTGGCAATGGCTTAACTCTAATTTTTTTGCTTATCTTTTTTATAATTTTTTTTGATTTCTTTGGCTTGTTTAAATGTGGTTTTCTTACTGGCTTTTTCGGTTCATATTTTATAGGCTTTTGTTGTACGATTTTTTTAAGTTGTGAGCCTTTTGGCATTGGAGGAGCCACTGGACTTGGTTTTACTTTTTTCTTTGTCATTCCAGATTTTTTATGTTTCTTTGGCATCTCTTTAAGAGAAATTTTTATTCTTTTTTCTTGATGCTGTTTCTTGTGTTGAAGACTTGGTGTCATAGTCCATAGTATCCACAGTAGTAAGAAAACCAATAAATGTATAAGTAAAGCAACAAAAAAGGCAAAAGAAGATCTATTCAAACATAATCCATTTAGTATATTTACGAGATTATATCAAATCAATATTAATACTACTTAGCTATAATAATAAAAAAATAGATATAAGGTCATAAATGAATACATTAGCATCTAAAAAAGCATTTGAAGAAGCACAAAATTTAATTCCAGGTGGAGTTGATTCACCTGTTAGAGCATTTAAAAGCGTTGGAGGAACTCCCATTTTTATTACAGAAGGTGAGGGCGCTTACTTAAAAGATGTTGATGGGAATAAATATATTGATTATGTGCAAAGCTGGGGTCCGCTTCTTTTTGGTCATCGAGATGAGTCTATAGAGGCCTCTGTTATTGATGCAGTAAAGCATGGTTTGAGTTTTGGTGCTCCTACACTTTCTGAAACAGAACTTGCTAAACTTGTTGTTGGCTTTTTTGATTCAATTGATAAAGTGCGTTTCGTAAGTAGCGGAACAGAGGCGGTAATGAGTGCAATTCGTTTGGCTCGTGGTTTTACAGGACGTGATGATATTGTAAAGTTTACGGGATGCTATCATGGGCACAGTGATGCACTCTTAGTAGAAGCTGGAAGCGGTGCAGCAACTTTTGGAAATCCTTCAAGTCCTGGTGTGCCAGCTGATTTTACAAAACATACACTCTTAGCAGAATATAATAATTTAGAAAGTGTCAAAAAATGTTTTGCTGATTCAGATAATATTGCCTGTGTAATTATTGAACCAATAGCTGGAAATATGGGACTTGTACCTGCCGATAAAGAGTTCTTACATGGACTTAGAAAGCTGTGTGACGAGCATGGTGCACTCCTTTTGTTTGATGAAGTTATGAGTGGATTTCGTGCAAGTGTAAACGGTGCAGAATCTATTACAGGCGTAAAACCTGATATTGTAACACTTGGTAAAGTTATAGGTGGCGGTATGCCTGTTGGTGCTTTTGGTGCAAGAGCTGAAATCATGAATAAACTTTCACCTGATGGTCCGGTGTATCAAGCGGGAACTTTAAGCGGAAATCCGGTTGCTATGGCAGCAGGATATACAGCATTGACTAAACTTAAAAAGAACTCCAGAATTATTGCTGTACTCAATGAAAAAGCGCAGAGACTTGTAACAGGGATGCAAGAGGCTGCCAAAAAATATGGTATAACAATGCAGACAGATACAAGAGGAAGTATGTTCGGCTTCTTTTTTAATGATAATCCAGTGAAAAATTTCAAAGATGCCGCAAAAAGTGATGCTGAACTTTTTGCAAAATTTCATGCAGGTATGTTAGATAAAGGCTACTATTTTGCCTGTTCTTTGTATGAAACAGGTTTTATATCTACTGCAATTACCGATGAAATGATAGAAAATACAATACGAGCAAGTGATGCAGTATTTAAGGAAATTACAAATGCCGGATAATCAGCAAAAGCAAGAACGTAAACCAAGAATAAAGCCTATTGTAGAAGCTGCTGACAGCCTTTCTTTAGGTATTTCTATGGTGGTTGCTGTTCTTTTAGGTGTCGGTATCGGCTGGCTTTTAAAAAGATGGACAGACATAGGCTGGCTCTTCTGGGTAGGAGTTTTTATTGGTATTGCGGCAGCTTTATTGAATATATATAAAGCGTATTCTAAACAATACAAAGTATTTGAAAAATTGGCCAAAGAAGAGAGATATGCCATTAAAAAACAACTTGAAGACGATGATGATGAGGATTATGGTGAAAAAAGCTATTAGTATCTTTTTTGGCATTGAAGTTCTTGTTTTTACTCTTGCCCTTTTTTCTCAAAAAATATTTTTCAATGTTGAAGTTGCTTTTTTAAGTGCTTTTTTTGTGATTATGGCTTCTTCTTTTGCTTATAGAAAAATTATATATTCAAAAGTAGATTCCGGTGAATATGAACAAGACAGAGATGCTCTGGATGCTATTGATGATCCTTATGAACTTTATGACAAAGAAATAAATGAAACACCGGCTGAAGAGTTAGACTTCAAGCAGATAGTCAAAGAAGAAAAAGCAAAAATAAAAACACTGAGTCTAAAAAATGCAAAACATGGTGCAAAAGGGAGCTTTTCACTTGTAAGGCTTGGGGCTTATCTCTTTTTAGTTTTAGGGTTTATTGCTTTGAAAAATAATAATTTACTTGATTTGGTATATTATTTGCCATCACTATTGGTAGGTATTGTAACAGGCTCTTTAGTGTCTAAAGAGCTTTTTGTTTAGTCTGTAATCATTGGAAGATTTATAGATATGGAGTCATTAATATCTACAAAAAAATTATATTTCTCAGCAAGCATTTTAATCTCAGGAATCATATTTTCATCAACATTCTGAGGTATAATAGAAATTGAAAATAGACTATACTTTTTTTCATTGAATTTTATATGCTCACCAATCCTGTAAAATATTTTTGTTTCAATACTGTTACTTTGCTGACATGTCTTATAGATGAGATTTAACAGTTTTATAAGGTTGTTTGCATTAAGAATTACATCGGGTATAGTTGGGTCATAAGATTTTATAAAATTAATTTCGGAACTAATGGAATTTGTAGCTATACATAAATCAGTGATTGTAAAAATATTTGTCAGTTCCCCATCTGGCTTTTTTGCATTAATTTTATATGTTGGTTCCTGATAGAGTTTGATGCCAATCTGATCTTCGTCTTCATAACCGACTGTAATGGCAAAAAATTTATATCTTCCATAATTCAGCTTCAAAAATGTTGTTTTGAAGCCAAAAGTAATATTCGCATATGTTTGAGCAAGATTAAAAAGCTCACTTGCTTGAGTAGAACCAAGTAAAAATTGAGCTTCTGCATTTAAAGAAATTATTCTTCCACTAGAATTAAATAATACAAAAGGATTATAATCATTTTCAATCCATTTTTGTTCTAGCGTCATATGCATTGTTATTCTTCTATATAGTTTTTAAGTCTACGTCCAACTTTTGGATGCTTTAGCTTTTTAATTGCACTTGATTCAATCTGGCGAACACGCTCACGTGTGACACTGAGCTCTTTTCCAATCTCTTCGAGTGTTCTATCACTTTCATCGTCCATGATTCCAAAGCGTAGTTTAATTACGGCTTTTTCTCTCTCATTTAGCTGTTCTAGTACTTGCTCAATTTGGATTCTTAAATCATCTTTGAGTATTGCATCCGATGGAGAAACTGATGTTTTATCTTCAATGAAGTCACCAAAACGACCATCATCTTCACTCCCTATAGGTGCTTCAAGAGAAATAGGCTCTTTTGTTATTTTAATAACATTTTTGACTTTTTCAACTGAAAGTCCAACTTCTTCTGCAATAGTATCAACATCAGGCTCTTTCCCATTTTCTTGAAGATGCTTACGCATGATTTTATTGATACGGTTAATAGTTTCTATCATATGAATTGGAATACGGATAGTTCTAGCCTGATCTGCAATGGCACGAGAAATAGCCTGACGAATCCACCATGTAGCATAGGTTGAAAATTTATACCCTTTTTGATACTCAAATTTATCAACAGCTTTCATAAGACCGATATTTCCTTCTTGAATCAAGTCAAGGAATGGTAATCCACGGTTTGTGTAACGCTTAGCAATAGAAACAACAAGACGCAAGTTTGATTTTGCCATTTTTGTTTTTGAAATCTCAGATATATTTTTACCACGTTTGATTTGTTCTAAAATATCAGCAAGTTTTTCAGGTTCCATATCAAAACTATTTTTTGAAGCTTCTTTTGTTTGTACCAGTTTTTTTATTTCCATATAGGTAGAAACCATTGTTGCTTCAGGGACCATATTTGCAATATCTTCTTTTGTTAAGTCTTGAATTTTTTCTACAAGCACTTTATGGTTTGCTTTAAGTGTTGCATTAAATAATGGAAGCTTGTACTCTAAACGTTTCAGCTCTTTATCATAACCTTCATCACTTTTAAGTGCAGTCTCCATTGCTTTTACAAGTTCATTAATAAGTTTTGATGTGGGTCCCAAATCAAGAAGTTTTTCTTTGAGTACAGCTTTTTTGAATGTTATTGTCAAATAATATTGCACAATTTCTTCATGCAGTGCATCATCAGAAATTTCAGGTGCTTTTTCAGCAGCTTTTATCCAATCTTTTTTTGCTTTTTCTAAAGCTTTAAAACTAGTAGAAACCTTATCAACTCTACTTTTATCTTTTACAGATAATGTTTTTTCTTGTTTTTCATCACCATCATCATTATCATCACCATCATCTTTTTCATCTTCAAAGCTTTTAAACAACTCTTTTACACGTCTTTCACGGTTAATAAGAGGTTCTTTATAATCTAAAATAAAATCTATAAGATAAGGAACAGAACAAATAGCATCTATAATGATGCTCTCACCCGCTTCTATCTTTTTTGATATTTCTATCTCTTCTTCTTTTGTAAGAAGAGGAATTTGACCCATTTCTCGAAGATACATACGCACAGGGGAGTCAGAACGAGACCACTCAAGTAATTCATGCTCTTTTAAAATGTCAAATTTATCTGTTTCGTTGTCTTCAAGCATTTTTCTTTGTGCGCTTCTGCGTGCTTCTGCTTCTTGATCATTGAGCTTTTTGGCATGTTCGCTAGAAGTGTAAATACATCTTTTATTTTTTTGGAGAAGTTTGTAAATGTTTTTCGCTTGTGCAGCTGTTGGCTGTTTTGTGAAAAATTCGATTAAAGATTCATAAGTGATGCAATCTTTGGACTTATGTTCTTCAAAAAAGGTCTCTAAGGCTTTGTTGAGTTCTTTTGCTGTCATATGGGAGTATGCTCCAATTGAGTTAAGGTTTTTAAAAGGTGGATTATACCCAAATATTCTTAACAATTGCTTTTTGATTATGAAATAATTTATGGAACACTCTTTGCTAGAAAAGTCTAAAATAAGTACAACAGGGGCAATAAATGCAAACAGGCTACTATAGTTCTGCTGCTGGAATGGTGACTCAGTTTAATAGACTCGATACTATTGCAAATAATTTAGCTAATGTCAATACAAATGGATTTAAAGAGGATCAGCTTGTCGTTGGTGACTTTATGAGACTTTATAAAGAGGCCAGAGATGAATTGCCAAATGCAAACAATTCTAAAGATGGTGCATCTTTCATCAATCGAACAATGACACGAACACCGCAGATTGTTGATTCTTATACGAATTACTCTGTAGGAAATCTACAAAAAAGTTCTAACTCTTTAGATTTTGCATTATCCAGAGAAGGGCTATTTTTTGCAGTAAAAACACCCGAAGGCATACGACTTACTAGAGATGGTGCATTTACAACAAATGATGAAGGAAAGCTTGTTACTAAACAAGGGTATGAAGTTCTTCCAAGTGATTACTTTAAGACAAAAGAGGGCATTAGTTTTGCTCCGAGTGATACTATAATTGAAGTTGATAAAAATGGACAAATACTTACGAATATACCAAACAAAGTCACATTGACCGAAAATAAAAAACTTTTTATTGCACAACCTGATAATTTAAAAGCTTTAGTAAAAGAGGGTGATAATCTATATAAAATTGCTGATGTGAGCTCTCTTAAAAGCATAAAAACAAGTGGTGCTGTTCGTCAGGGCTTTATTGAAAAAAGTAATGTTAATGCTGTGAAAATGATGACACAATTGATAGAAACAAACAGACTTGTAGGCATGTATCAAAAAGCAATGGATACACAAATGAATGATATGAATAAAGATGCAATAGAAAAAATTGCCAGAAAAGTATAAAATAAAGGATATATAAGATGATGCAATCACTCTATACTGCTTCAACAGGAATGTTGGGAATGCAGACACAAATTGACACTACAGCCAATAATATTGCCAATGTGAATACTATAGGCTTTAAAAAATCTCGTGCAGAGTTTGCTGATTTGATGTACCATGTTATGGAATATGCTGGAACTTCAACAAGTGATACAACAAAAAGTCCTACAGGTATTGAAGTCGGTTTAGGTGTTCGCCCAACTGCTGTGAATAAAATATTTTCGGAAGGTTCTTTAAAGCAAACAGGTAATAATCTTGATTTGGCTATTACAGGAAAAGGTTTTTTTAAAATGGAACTTCCTGATGGAACACAAGTTTATTCTAAAAATGGTGCTTTTAAAGTAGATCAGAATGGGACATTAGTAAATAGTGATGGGTATACTTTAATACCTCAAATTGTTATTCCACCCAATGCTACAAATATAAATATTGGTACAGATGGTACGGTGACTGTTATTCAACCGGGTCAAACGCAAGCAACACAAATTGGGCAGATTCAAACAACTGATTTTATAAATCCGGCAGGGCTTCATGCTATGGGAAGCAATCTTTATCTTGAAACAGATAGTTCTGGACAACCTGTTGAAGGTACTCCCGGTGTCGATGGGTTGGGTACAATTAGACAAGGTTTTGTTGAGTTAAGTAATGTTGAACTGGTTGTTGAACTAACGGATCTTATTACTGGACAGCGTGCTTATGATGCTAACTCAAAAATCATTACAACAAGTGATCAAATGCTACAAACTACAAACAATTTAAAACGATAATATTCTCCTAAAATAGCATTAATATTTATTAATATCAATGCTATTTTCTTTTTTTAAATTATTCTTTAATCAACTTCAAATAACAATTTAGCTATAATCGCAAAATTATTTAGTAAAAGAATAGGATTTTAGATGCAAAAAGCAAATATAAATGGTAAAGTTTGGAAATTTGGTAAGGATATAGATACAGATTTAATTATAGCTGCAAGATATTTAAATACTTCAGTGCCAGAGGAGCTTGCAAAGCATGTAATGGAAGATGCTGATCCGGAATTTGTAAACAAAATGATATCGGGTGATGTTATTGTTGCTGATGAAAACTTTGGCTGTGGAAGTAGTCGTGAACATGCACCAATTGCACTTAAAGCTGCGGGTGTTGCTGCAATAATTGCACCAACATTTGCAAGAATTTTTTATAGAAATGCATTCAATATGGGGTTACCTATATTTGAGTTAAAAGAAGCAAATGAAATTAAAGAGGGTGATGCAATCAATATAGATATGAATGCCGGTACCATCACTAACACATCAACAAATAAAACATATAATTTTACACCGATTCCTGCATTTATGCAAGAATTAATTGATGCGGGTGGGTTAATGAACTTTGCAACAAATGAAGTAGAAGGAAAAAAATAGATGAAATCATATAAAATAGCGCTTATTAAAGGTGACGGAATTGGTCCAGAAATCATAGATGAAGCTGTAAAAGTTTTAGATGCTGTTGCATCATACAGTGGTTTTTCTTTTCAATATGAAGAGTTATTAATGGGTGGATGTGCATATGACATTACTGGCGATCCTCTTCCTCAGGAAACTGTTTCAGGATCACTTAATTCTGATGCCGTACTTTTTGGTTCAATTGGTGGTACAAAATGGGATAATCTTCCTCGTGAAAAACGTCCAGAAAGTGGTCTTTTACGTTTTAGAAAAGAACTTGGCGTATATGCAAATCTTCGTCCTGCTGTTGTTTATGAAGAACTTGTAAATGCATCTTCACTCAAACCTGAAATTGTTCGAGGAGTTGACCTTATGGTCGTTCGTGAACTTATTGGCGGTATCTATTTTGGGGAACCTAAAGGAAGAGATGAAACAAAAGGCTGGAATACTATGGTTTATAGCCGTGATGAAATTGTTCGCATTGCACATCAGGCATTTAAAATAGCAATGACTCGTGGTAAACGTGTCTGTTCAATTGATAAAGCAAATGTTTTGGATGTTTCTCAACTTTGGAGAGAAACTGTAGAAGAAATAGCAAAAGAGTACCCAGAAGTAGAACTTTCACATATGTATGTTGATAATGCAGCAATGCAGCTTATTCGAGACCCTAAACAATTTGATGTTATGCTGACTGGAAATATTTTTGGTGATATTTTAAGTGATGAGTCAAGCATGCTTTGTGGTTCTATCGGTTTACTTCCATCAGCTTCAGTCGGTGATAAAATTGGAGTGTATGAACCAATTCATGGCTCTGCTCCAGATATTGCAGGGCAGGGAATTGCTAACCCTATCGCTACTATTGCCTCAGCATCTATGATGTTACGATATGCTTTGAAAGAAGATGCAGCAGCTGATAAAATAGATAATGCAATTAAAAAAGCACTCAGTGAAGGGTATAGAACAGGTGATTTGGCACAATTTGATGCTAAAGAAGTTTGTTCGACCAGTGAAATGGGTTCAATTATTGCAAATTATATAGAAAAATAGGCGAGTTTTTTCATGCAAACACTTACTTTGGCAAATATTTATGAACTACAAGGCTTAAAAGAAGAAGCTTTGGAAATTTATAAAGAAGTTTTAAAAAAAGATCCAAATAATAGTGATGCAAAAATCGCAATTCGTAGATTGTCTGGTATGAGAAAAAAGTTTCTACATGTAAATACACAAATGAAAGAGTATTTCTTGAAAATGGATACAGAAATTGAATTTAAAGAGTTTGAAAGGTGGTTATTAAAAGCATGGAACTAAAAGATGTAATATTATCTACACTGGCAGAAATGGAAGATGATACGCCTGTTCAGACGGTAGAAGAGACAATACATGAAAAAATATGTGAAGAAAAGCCGCCACAGGTCATACATGATGATAGTGCTACATCGATGGAAAGTGAGTTAATTTATTTAAATTCAATAAGAGAACGTCTTTTAGTACTTTTTGAAGGTTTTCAGGCACCAAATAATGTAAATATTGAAGCAAAAGTAGATATGACACTGAACTTCTTGGAATACACTTTAGCAACAATAGATTCTCGTGTTGAAAAGCTGGAAAAAGGAAATATATAATGAGCCAATATAGAGTCCTCATTGATGCAAATGATGAAAAAGGCCTTGTGCATAAAGTATCGAACATATTTTATAATTATGATTTAAATATTTTATCAAACAGTGAATTTGTTGATCGAGAAAGTAATAAATTTTTTATGCGAAGTGTTATTGAAGGAGATATAGACAAAAGCGAACTTGTTAACGCTTTGGTAGAAGTTCTTCCAGCACATTCAGGTATAAAAGTTGTTACGCCAAAAAAGAAAAATATTGTTTTGATGGTGACAAAAGAGATTCATGCTCTGGGTGATATTCTTGTCCGCCATGAAGCTGGTGAACTTGAAGCAAATATTGTGGCTGTTATTTCTAATTATGATAATTTAGAATCATTTGTAAGTAAATTTGATATACCTTATATAACTATTTCACATAAAGATCTAGAACGTCAAGAGCATGAAAATAAAATAATAGAAACTTTACAGGGGTTAGGTGATATTGACTTTATAGTTCTAGCAAAATATATGCGCATTTTAACACCTCGATTTGTTGAGACTTTTGAAAATAAGATTATGAATATACATCACTCTTTCTTGCCGGCTTTTGTAGGTGCAAACCCATATAAGCAAGCGTACGATAGAGGTGTGAAAATTATAGGTGCAACAGCACACTTTGTCAATAATAATCTTGATGAAGGGCCGATTATTGCTCAAGAAATCATACATGTAAATCATGCGTACAGCTGGAAAGATATGCAGCGTTCGGGAAGAGATGTAGAAAAAATAGTACTTTCTCGCGCTTTAAAACTAGCATTAGAAGATAGAATTTTCAGCTATGCAAACAGAACGGTAATATTCTAATGATAAAAATGAGCAAAGCCCATTTTAATGGCATGGACTTATTGTCCCTACAACCCCCTAAATCTACAAAAAAAATATTTTTTGAAAGAAATTATTATGTCATTTAATTTAGTTTTAGTAAATCCACAAATACCTAATAATACCGGTGCAATTGGAAGATTATGTGTCAATGCTGGTGTTACATTACACCTTATAAAACCTATCGGTTTTGATATTGATGAAAAAGCAGTTCGTAGGGCAGGACTTGATTACTGGGAAAAAGTTGATTTAAAAGTTTGGGAAAATATAGAAGATTTTTTTGAGCATAATGTTATTACCGATAATGCATATTTTGCTACAACAAAAACTAATAGACCTTACTTTGATGCAAAATTCAAAGAAGGTGATTATATCTTTTTTGGAAGTGAAACAAAGGGAATTCCTGAAGATATTTTAAATAAATATAAATCTCAAAATATTACTATACCAATGACAAAAGAGGGTCGCAGTCTTAATTTAGCTATAAGTACAGGTATTGTTTTATATGATGCCATACGACAAAATTATGCTACATTTAAGCAGGCTTAAAAAATGAGTACCTTTTTTGATATATTGATGACAATACTTTTTGTATTGTTTATGGTATTTATTTTTGCCGGTTATCATAAAACAAAATCACAAGAACGAGAAAAAAAGGATAATAAAAAATCTTAAAATAATTTTTCTGCCCAATTTTCTAAACGTCTTTCAAACTTTTCAAATAAATTTTCTGCATTTTTTATAATAAGTGACATAGCGTCTCCTTTATTTAAGAATGTAACAATATTACAGTAATACAGAAAAAAATAATAAAATATTGCAAAATGCAAAATAAATTTTGACATTTTCTCTAAAATTGACTATACTATTGCATATTTAATATAAAAAGGGTGCAAAATGAATAGTTTTTTAGATATTGTAGAAGAGATTAAAAGCATTATCTCTGATGAACTTGCTCCAAAAAAAGTTTTTGACAAAGATGTGGCAGCAGTATTAGGTATTTCACAAATGAATTTTGCGACAATGAAAAAACGCAATAAAATTCCATTTAATGAATTACTTGATTTTTGTGCAAAAAGAAGTATATCTATAAATTGGCTTTTATATGGACAATCTCCTGAGAGTTTGGTAGAAGCTACCAATAAATTTTATATGGTTAAATACTTTTCTGACATCAATGCAAGTGCAGGAGGTGGTAGTAACATTGAATATGAAGCAATTGATGAAATAGAAATTCCAGAGCAGTTTGTTTTTATGCTGGGTGGTGAAAGAGAATTAACTAATATAGAAGCCATAAATGTTTCAGGCGACTCTATGGAGCCTACTTTTAGCTATAATGATATTGTATTTATCAATAGAAGTAAAACAGATATAAATCGTGGTGGGATTTTTACGATTAGAACAGAAGCCGGTCTTTTTATTAAACGCGTACAAAAAAGAATAGATGGCAAACTAGATGTTATATCTGATAACTCAATTTATAATACACAAACGCTTGATGCAAATGAAGTAGAAGTCATTGGAAGAGTTGTTAGCAGATTTGGCGATGTAGATTAAAGGAGTTTTTTGAAATACATATATGTATGTTTATCACTTTTTATTTTACAAGGCTGTACTCAAAAAAGTGAAATAATTGCCATACCAAAACAGCAAAAAGCTACGCAAAAAAAAGCAGAATATGTTGCTGATTTAAAAAATATTCCTCAAGATGTATCTTTGTATAGTAAAGGCATAAATAAAGGTTACATTTCATCATTGGACGAATATGAGAAGATGTATTTTAGCCCGTGGAATATAGAAAAAATAGATATACCACTAAAAAAAGCAATGTGGGCGTACAAAGTTTTTAATGCAAAAAATAGTTATGGCGAAAATCTACAACCCTTAAGTGAAGATTTTTTTACAAATATACTTAAAAAATCAAATTTCGGGGCATATTCAACTGTTAATAAACGGGCAATTACACTTAAAAAACTCAATATAAGAGCCTTTCCTACAATAAAACCAGTTTTGCGAAATCCTAAAAAAGCAGGAGAGGGTTTTCCTTTTGATTATATGCAAAATTCTACCATTGCGGCAAATAAGCCGATTTTTGTTTCTCACTACTCAAAAGACAGAGAATGGGTTTTTATAAAATCTAGTTTTGCATTTGGATGGGTAAAATCACGAGATATTGTATATATACCAAAAAAATATACAGATATCTGGCAAGATGCAAAACAGATTTTTTTTACAAAAGACAATGAAGCGATTTTAACTTCAAAGCAAGATTTTTTATTTAAATCGACAATAGGAACAATGCTTCCTTTAATAGATGAAGATAATAAAAATTTTAAGATTTTGACAATTACTAATTATAAAATGAATAAACCATATTATGTAGAATCTACTTTTTCTAAAATAATTGCCCATAAAAATATATTAGAATTTAATACAAAAAATATCAATCTTATTATGCATCAGCTTTTACATGTAAAGTATGGTTGGGGAGGTATATATAATCAAAGAGACTGTTCCTCAACACTTAGAGATTTTTTTGCACCTTTTGGTGTTTGGCTTCCAAGGAACTCCTATCAACAGAGTAGAATAGGTAAAGTAATATCTTTAGCGAATATGCCAGACGAAGAAAAAATTAAAACAATTAAAGAAAATGCTGTTCCTTTTGAAACACTTTTATATAAAAGTGGACATATCGTCCTTTATGTGGGCAGTTATAATGATAAAATTATTATTTTTCAAAATGTTTGGGGCGTTAAAACGAAAAAAGATGGTATCGAAGGCAGATTTGTTATTGGAAAAACAATTTTTAGTACACTTGAAACAGGCAAAAACTTAACTACTTTTGATAAAGAAGCATCACTGTTAAAAAATCTAAAAAGTATGAATATAGTAACTCAGTAATTTTAGGCTTTTATATCCAGCAACGTTCCCATCATTTCATCTTGTGTTTTTATAACGTTAACATTAACGGCTGTGGCATCCTGCGCAACGATTTCATCAGGAATTTCTTTAGCCAAATCTGTTTGACTTCTTTTTGAACCACTATCATCAGCTTGTCTAACATTAGCTTTTATGGAATTAAAATCATTTGTAATTCGAGTGTCTTTTGGTATGAAACCATCCGTATTTACATTGGCAATATTGTCTGCCGTTGTATTGAGCATAGTTTGATGTGCACCAATAGAAGAAATGTTATTTGAAATATTCATATACTACTCCTTAATTCTCCTATTGTAGCATAATTAGTGTAATTGGGAGTTTAGTTTAATCTCTCTTTTTGAACGAGATGCTGTAATCTCACCATTGAGCGAATTTTGTCTAAAGTGCAGACCACTAAAAAAAGACAACTGTTTTGCTTTGAAAATTTCACCTTCTATTGTGACACCGGTATTTACTTCTCTTATTTTCTCAAGTTCTGAAGCATAAACACCTACTTTTGTACCTTCAAGAATTGCAAGGCCTGCATCTATTATACAACCATCACCTAAAGGAATACCACAAACAGAATTTGCTCCTAAAAGACAGTTTTTTCCAACGCTGATAGGATTACCATCAGTTCCAGAGAGTACACCAAGAATAGAAGCACCTCCACCTACATCAGAACCATCACCAACGATTGCAGAAGAGCTGATACGTCCTTCAACCATAACAGAACCAGTAGTTCCGGCATTAAAATTAATGTATGAAGCGCCAGGCATTACTGTAGTACCGGCTGCAAGTTGTGCACCGAAACGAACTTTTGAAGTCTCTAATATACGTGTATTGTCTGCTGGAATAATGTGTTGTAAAAATCTTGGAAATTTATCTACAAAATCAATATGAGGGTACTCATTTACAAGTTTTAATTCTATTTCAAATTCTCTTAAATAATCCAGTTCTATTGGTTGTCCATTGGACCATGCAACATTTGGTAATGCACCAAATGCACCATTGAGATTGATTTCACGAAGTCCTACTTTTGCTAAAGAAATTGCATAAAGTTTTAAATAAGTTGCTTCAACGCTCTCACAAGGAGCATCTTCAAAAATAAAGCATACTTTAAATTCACCTTCTAAACTACCGCTGTTAACGATTTGAGAATACAGTGATGAAACAACTTGAATATTTTTATGTGCATCACCATGTGCCTCATCCGAGTAAGGTGTAAAAGCATTCAGACAATCTTTTAAAAATTGTAAATTAATGTCACATACTACTTCATTTTGTGTAAAGTCTACCTCAATTCCTTGTTCTGCAAGTGCTCTTATAAAAATTGCAGCACTCCCAAAATTTTCATCCCAGTTTATAATTGGGTATGTAGCCTGTAGAGATTTATCTACATGTAGTTGTCCTAAATCCACTCTTGTAATACCAAAAGCCAAAGGGTCTTTGTATCCTTTTGTATTTGTTTTAATATTTTCTATCAATGCTTTAAAAGCATCTGCTGTTTGAATAATATCCATTGAATTCTCGCTTAATAAATTTGTTGTGCAATTATACTTAAAAACTACTAACAAAGTTTAGTATATAATAGAATAAAAAGAGAGTACCGTGAACACTTGGCTGGAATTACTAAAAAATGATAATTATCTTGGTATAAAGAAATATATACAAAATGGGGCTGATGTATCGCAGACAAATGAAATTGGCGAATCCGTATTTGCTTGTGCACTTAGGGCTGGGTGTTGCAAAGAAACGCTTATGCTTTTAATTGAAAGTGGTGCTGATATTTTTCATTGTGATGAGGAAGGCGTAAGTGTTTTTGATATGGCAATTACATATGATAATGTAGAGATTGTAAATTATCTGATAGAGCAGGGTAAAGATGTCAATGAAATAACTAGAAAAAGTGGTTTTAGCTCTCTTATGGGTGCGGCATGTTATGGAAGGGTGGAAATTACAAAAATTCTTTTAACAAATGGAGCAAATCCAAGTATAAAAGATTCTAAGGGATTTACGGCCATAGATTTTGCAAGAAAAATGAATAAAAAAAGTATCCTTGAAGTCTTAGATTATGATGAAAACTCCCCTAAAAATACAGGATATGCTAGATAAGCGGCAAGTTTATTCAAAAAACTTCCCCTGCTTTGTATTGTCAAGCGGTTTTCTTTTCTCTTTTGCAAGCCACTCTTGGAGTAGTGATTCAATAACTTTACTTAAACTCATTTTATATCGACTGCGGGAGTATTTCATGGCTTCATCCCATGTTTTTTTATCAATTAACAAACTTCTTGTTACTTCGTCTTTTGGTTTCACTAAAATCCTTTTATGATGCTTGCAAAAGTTCTATAAAACTTCTATAGCTATCAACAATTTTTTGGTTTTTTGCATTTTGTATATAAAATTCAATAGCCTTTTTTCCAAGACGTGGAATTTCATTTTTTACAGCCCAGCTGCTAACTGTACCTTCTGGTACTTCAAGTACTTGTGCAAGTTGTTTTTGTGTAATATTGAGCTCTTGACAAATTTCTTTGACAACATTAGATTTGCTTTTTTTTGTTTTTGTGATTTTTTTATTTATAGGTTTAAGATGTGTTTTTTTTGTAACATTTGGCTGTTCTTGGGTATCACAATTGTTTTGTATCCATGTAAGTAGTTCAGAGGCTTTAAGAATCCAATCTCGAGAATTGAATTTTTTGATGATGTCCTGACTTAATTGTTCTGCATATTGTGTTGCTATTTCTTGATTACTAAGTTGGTATAACATAGCAAAAGCGAGTTGCACAGCCCCCTTAGAATTGTTCCCCCAGTCAAAACCGTTCGTTGATTTTTTAAATAAATCAATTCTTGGAGGAAGGTCAAGTTCTCTATACGTTACAAATTTATTGCCAAGTAGGGTTCTATGCCCCTTAAAAACATGGTTGTTCATTATTATTGCCATAGTCTATTATTCTCTTATATTTTAAATGTGTAATGGTGCTCCTCTTTCTTTTGAAACTCATCGCTTGGAGGAGTCAAAGTCATACGATAAACAACATATATAAAACTAAAAAGCAATAAAAGTACCAATAACCAAACTAACATGATAAAATTCCTTGAGTTATGATAATAATAAATCGGCAATAGGACTTTTATTTTAATACGAAAGGTATATTTCTTTGTTCAAGGTCCTCTATAAAGAGTTGAAAATATTTTTTGATGTTTTCTTTGTTTTCTCCATTTAAGGAGAGCTCCACGTTTGGTTTTTCATTAATAAAAATTGGTAAAGATGAGAGCTCTATACTCTTTGGAAGCTGCTGCATCAGGTCAATCAGAGTATTTTCACTTGTTTGTGCCAATAATGTGTATCTGTATTTTTTATGAGATTGGCTAAAGTGTTTTTTAATTACATCACTAATCATAGGATGTGACATTGATGGAAATCCTGGTGTAAAAAAGAATCTATCATCTAAAGAAAAACCTGACATATTGTTGATAGGATTTTGTAAAAGTTTTGCATTTGGTGGTAAATCTGCCATATGAATTCGGTGTGGATATGCTTCTTCGCCAAATCTTTGTATAATATCTTCTTTAAATTTTTCATGTGTAACAAGCTTTGAATTTCTAAAAATTTCAGATGCTATCTCTCTTGTTAAATCATCAGGTGTGGAACCAATTCCACCAAAAGAGAATATAACAGCATTTTCATCTTCTTTAATCATTGAATAGGTGTGCTTCATTAATGTTTCATCATCTTTAATTATAAAAGATGCAAACAATTCATGACCATATTTAGCAAGTTCATTTTTGACAAACTCAAAATGCTTATCGACGCGTCTACCATTAAGTATTTCTGTTCCTATTATTACTGCATAAAAATTCATAGCACCTCTTTTTTTTACATAATTATAGTATTATTACATAAATAATTAATAAGGACAGAAGATGTCATATATAGCAAGATTAGAAGAATTACTGACAAAAAGTGTTATTCCCGATATCAAAGATAGACTGGATGAAATTTTTGAAGAGATAGCAGGAAATAAAGAGGCATCAGAAGATGCAAAAGAAGAAATTGAAGAACTTCGTGAGTTTAAATCTGATTTGGAAGATCTTGTAGAAGATATTGCAAATGGTGATATTGATGATGAAGAAGCAAAAGAGTTGGTAAACGATATATTAGCTGCACAAAAAGGTGAGGCGGAAGAAGATTTTGGCTTTGTTGAAGAAGATATAGCAGAAGGAAAAAAAGTATGAGAATAATTCTTTTAGGCGCACCTGGTGCAGGTAAAGGTACACAGGCTCAATTTTTAACAAAAAAATATAATATTCCTCAAATTTCTACAGGAGATATGTTACGCGCTGCTATAAAAGCAGGTACAGAAATGGGGAAAATGGCAAAAGCAGCTATGGATGCCGGTCAGCTGGTTACAGATGAAATTATTATTGGTCTTGTTAAAGATAGAATTGCACAAGATGATTGTAAAAATGGGTATCTTTTAGATGGTTTTCCTCGTACACTCCCTCAAGCAGATGCTGTAACTAATGCAGGTATTGCAATAGATGCCGTTATTGAAATAGATGTAGCAGATGAAGAAATTGTAAAACGAATGTCTGGACGTCGTGTACACTTGGCAAGTGGTAGAACATATCATATGATTTATAATCCGCCAAAAGTAGATGGTAAAGATGATGAAACAGGCGAAGCATTAGTACAAAGAGATGATGATAAAGAAAATGTTGTTCTTGATCGTTTAAAAGTGTATCATGAACAAACAGAACCATTAATAGGTTATTATAAAGATTTGGCAGAAAAAAATTCTAGTCTTACTTATATTAGGGTTGATGGAACTGAAGACATTGCTGATGTTGAAAAAGCAATTGTTTTACAATTAGGCGAGTAATCGCCTTTTATTGTTTTGGTCGATAGACTCGAATATTTTTACAGCCTTTTGCATCACGGAGATATTGTGCATGCAACTGGCTCATAATACCTTTGTCGCAGTAGAGTAGATATTCTTTATCTTGCGGCAGTTTGTCAAACTCAGTTTTTAGTTTATGAAAAGGTATTTTGATACTTTTACATGTAGTTTCTATACATGCATCTTCCGGACGAATATCAATTACAACAAATTCCTGCTCATTTAAATCATTAACGACTTCTATAGGAGCTAAGTTTGTGATGTCATCTACAATTTCATCAATACCTAGATGCTGTGCTGTAGATACTGCTTTATCTAATACAGTATAGTCAAATTTTTGTGCTATTTTTTCCATGCGTTTAAATGAACCGTGTATAATAGGATTTTGTGAGATTACACCGCAGTATTCAGGCATGTTTTCTGCAAAGTGACGTGTCCCTATCTCATTGGCAATAGAAATAATTTCAGGTTTATTCATAGTTGAAAGCGGACGTAAAATAAGTTTATGGCTCACCTGATCAATTAAGGCAAGGTTACGCAGGGTTTGACTTGAAACCTGAGCAACACTTTCTCCTGTTACCAGAGCATCTATTTCCATCTCATCAGCCACTTTTTCTGCTGCAATGAGCATAAGGCGTTTGAGTGTTACACCCATATATGTAGGTGGAGTTGAACGAAATATTTCCTCAATTACACTATCAAAAGGGACAGAAATAAACTGAACTTTATGCGAAGAACCAAATTTATTCCAAAGGTAGAGTGCAACTTGTTTAACACCTATTTCATGTGCCATACCACCAAGATTAAAGAAGATAAAATGTGTTTTTATTCCTCTTTTCATAGTCAGATAAGATGCAACAGTGGAGTCAAAACCTCCAGACATTAGTGAAAGAATATCTCCTTGTGTACCTATAGGAAATCCACTAAGACCTTTGTATTTTGTTGTAATAAGATTAAGTTGATTTTGAATCAGTTCCATTTGCACGGTAACATCTGGGTTTTTTAAAGAAACACCTTTTGCTTGAGAATTTGCAAGTAAATGCCCTCCGACTGTTCTTTCAATATCTATAGAGCTAAAAGGGTGCTTCCCTGTACGTTTTACCCTAACAACAAAGGTCTTATCTTTCAACAAATCAGCTGTAAGTTCACGAACTTTTTGCTTGATTTTGTCAAGTGTATCCATATCATCAAATTGTAGTACTTCTAGAATCTGTTCTATTCCCGGTGTATCTAAAAGTCTCTGTCTTACTTCTGGGAGCACATTTTTTGGTGTTAAAACTTCAATTTTATCAGAAAACTTTTTCACTGCTACTTGCGAATCAATACGTTGTAAAATGCTAAGAAGATTGTTGTAAAGTTGTCCAACCATCTGACGTTTTGCAGATGGACCTTTTATCATAATTTCTGGAAAAAGTTTTAATATGAATTTTTGCATTATGAGAGCCTCGTAAGTTGTAAATAAATAAAGTTTTCCATCTCAGAGACTATATCTTCAATACTTCTTTCTCCTGAGATTGTATGTAAAATCTCTTTTTGTGTGTAAAAGTTTCTAATCTCTTGCAAAGGTTCTGTGTAAACTTTCATACGATTATTGAAAACTGCATCATTGTCATCTTCCCCTCGAGCACGTCCAAGAACTCTTTGTCTTGCTGTTTCTTCACTGACTTTGACTTCTATAACAGAGACAAGCTCTATATCTGTATGTGTTTGAAGGTATGTATCAAGTTCCATCATCTGCTCAATACTTCTTGGATACCCATCAATTACAATTACGTGAGTTTTAGATGATTTAATAGCATTGACAATAGTTTTTATAACTATTTTTATAGGGACAATTTCTCCCTTTGAAATATATTTATTTATCTCCTGTCCTCTATCACTGCCGCTTGCAACTTCGTCTCGTAGCATATCACCGGTAGAGTAGTGGCTTATATCTTTATTGTTTTGTGCTATAAGTTCTGCATCTGTAGTTTTACCGGAGCCTGGAGCTCCAATAATTAAAAAGAGTTTTTTCATAAGTGAATCCTTAAGGGATTATTTTGTTTGTTCACGAAGTCTTATATGTAGGTCACGAAGTTGTGTATTGTCCACTTGACTTGGTGCTTTTGTCAGCATACAAGCAGCTCTTTGTGTTTTAGGGAAAGCAATAACATCTCGTATACTTGCTTTTTTTGCTATAAGCATAATAAGTCTGTCGAATCCTATAGCGAAACCACCATGTGGAGGCGCACCAAATTTCAATGCATCTAACAAGAATCCAAATTTTTCTTGTGCTTCTTCTTCCTCAATACCAAGAAGTTTAAATACCTCTTCTTGAATTGCTTCTTTATGAATACGAATAGAACCGCCACCAAGTTCTGTACCGTTAAGAACGATGTCATAAGCAATAGATTCTATGTCTTCAACATTGTCTTTGTCTAAACTTTTTGGCATAGTAAAAGGGTGATGTAGAGCTTTTACTTGTCCATCTTCAACTTCAAACATTGGAAAATCAACAACCCATACAAATTCAAAGGCATTTTCATCGATAAGGTTCATTTTTTCATGTTCAGCGATGAAGTTTCTAAATCTTCCCATATAATCCCAAACAATTTTTTTCTCACCCGCACCAAAGAAAACAACATCACCAACTTCAAGCTCAGTCCTTTCTATGATAAGTGCAATATCTTCTTCGCTGAAGAATTTAGTAAGAGGACCTTTAAGTCCGTCTTCTTTCATTTGAAAATAGCCTAAACCATGTGCACCGAATTTACGTACGTACTCCTCAAATGATTTCATCTCACGTTTTGAAAAAATTAAATCTGCACCGGGCACTTTTAGTGCCTTAATGCGGTTGGTATGAGGTGCTTTTGCAATATTTGTGAATATTTCATTATCGCATCGTGCAAAAATATCAATAACATCAACCATTTTAAGGTCATATCGAAGATCTGGTTTATCAGAACCATATAATTCCATCGCTGTGGAATGTGTCATACGATTAAATGGAGGTTTAATATCTACATCACATGCTTTAAACATTGCAGTGAGTAAATCTTCAGCCACTTTTATAACATCTTCTTGGTTACAAAAACTCATCTCAACATCTATTTGTGTAAACTCAGGCTGTCTGTCAGCTCTTAAATCTTCATCACGGAAACATTTAGCTATTTGAAAGTATCTGTCAAAGCCACCAACCATTAAAAGCTGTTTGAAAAGTTGTGGGGACTGAGGCAGTGCATAAAACTCGCCGTTATGAACACGAGAAGGAACTAAATAATCTCTTGCACCTTCTGGAGTTGATTTTGTAAGAATTGGTGTTTCAACTTCTAAAAAACCATTTTCATCAAGAATATTTCTAGCTGCGATTGCTGCTTTAGAACGAAGACGAAATACCTCAAACATATCAGGGTCACGAAGTTCCAGATAACGGTATTTTAATCTTGTCTCTTCACCGACATTTTTATCTCCTATGACAAAAGGGACAGGTGCAGATTTGTTTTCAATAATAAGCTCATTCACTACTATCTCAATAGCACCGGTTTTTAAACGAGGATTTGTTAAATCTTCTCCGCGAAGACGCACTTTTCCTTTTGCAATTAAAACATATTCATCACGAACATTATTTGCTATTGCGTGTGCTTCTTTGGAATCTTCCGGGTCACAAGTAAGCTGAATAAGCCCTGTCTTGTCACGTAAATCTATAAAAATAATTCCACCATGGTCACGATAATTATTCGCCCAACCGGTTAAAACAACATCTTCTCCAACATTTATTTCATTTAAATCTGTACAGTAATGAGTTCTCAAAATAAAGAGTCCTATATAAATAATTTTCGCGATTATACCTAAATATAGTATAATTGACAAAATAATTGTACAAAAGAGCAGGTGTGGGAAAAAAAATAATGAAAAAAATCGGTATTGTTTTGCGACCGTCGACTCCAGAATTACGAGAAAGCTATTTTAAACTTGAAAAAATTTTTAAAAAATATGATTTAAAAACCATTTTAGATAGTAGAAGTGCTGCTATGATTGGTATTATGGGGATGGAATTTGAAATTTTGTGTGAAAATTCTGATGCACTTGTGACATTAGGAGGAGATGGAACGCTTATTTCGACAGTAAGACGCTCTTTTAAGTATGATATACCTATTTTTGGTATATATGCCGGTAATTTAGGCTTTTTAGCTGATATAAATTTGGATGAATTAGATAGTTTTGTAGCAAAGTTGGTAGCAGGAGATTATCGTGTTGATGAACGTTCAATACTTGAGGCTGAGTTTATACAAAATGAAAAAAAAGTAACACTTTATGCTTTTAATGACATAGTTATAACACGTCCTTCTGTTTCAAATATGATACATGTAGAAACACTTGTAGATTCAAAAGCATTTAATACTTACTATGGTGACGGTGTTATTGTCTCCACTCCGACGGGTTCAACGGCATATAATCTTTCTGCCGGCGGACCGGTACTTTTTCCTTTGACAAATGTATTTGCATTGACTCCTATATGCCCGCACTCTTTGACACAAAGACCTGTAGTTCTTCCCGGAGAATTTTCTATAGAGATGAAAACACCAAAAGAACGGGCTCTTGTCATTATTGATGGGCAAGATAAACTTGAACTTGAAGTGGGAGAAAGCATTCACATTCAGCTTGCAAGAAAAAAGGTAAAACTTATACATAGAGAAGAGTTTAATTATTTTGATGTTTTAAAAAAGAAGTTAAATTGGGGAGAATGATTTCTGTATTTTTACTAATATTTTTCAGTATTCCTCTATTTGCCATTCAGAGTCATGCTGTAATTTTACAATATCATAGGTTTGATGAGTTTAAATATCCATCAACAAATATTAGTACTAAGCTTTTTGAAAAACAGATAAAATATTTGTTGCAAAATAACTATAATGTATGGCCTTTGTCAAAAGTTGTAAAATATTTATTACAAAATAAAAAAGTTCCTGAACATACAATTTGTCTAACTATGGATGACGCTTATCAGAGTGTTTATATGAAAGCTTATCCAATATTGAAAAAATATAAGCTCCCTTTTACTATATTTATCAACTCCTTACCTGTTATTCACAAGTCAAAAAATTATATGAGCTGGAAAGAGATGCGTGAAATGGCAAAAAATGGTGCAGAATTTGCCAATCATACGTATTCGCATCCCTACCTTGTTCGAGAATCAAATAAACCTTCGCAAAATTATGAAAAAGAGATAGAAAAATGTGAAATAAAAATAGAAAAGGAGTTGGGTTCTGATGTTTGCACAGCACATAAAATGCTTGCATATCCATTTGGAGAATACGATGCAAAATTAATTAAAATAGTAAAAGAACTAGGCTATATAGGTATAGCACAAAACTCTGCTCCAATCTCAAAAGAGAGTGATTTTATGGCTTTAACAAGATTTCCAATGTCTGGAGGCTTTGGTAAGATGGATGAGTTTATATTGAAAATAAATACTCTTCCTTTACCAATAAAATCAGTTAGAAGTGAAAATACAATTGTAGATAAAAATAATAACCCACCACTTCTACATGTAAGACTTTTACAACCACTAAAAACTTTACAATGCTTCACATCTGATGGAAAAAAAATAGATATGAAATGGCTAAGTGATACAGAAGTGCAAATTCATGCACTTCAACCTTTAAAATATCCACGAAATCATTATACATGTACTGCTTATGTAAAAAAAGGTGTATGGTACTGGTACAGTCATCTGTGGGTTATTTTAAAATAAACTACTCCGAAAATGCAGCACTCATATATCCAACTACTTGAGATTTATCGCCACTTGCATCAGCACTTGTTCTGTAATCGAGTAATGTTGATTCAAGGCCATTTTCTTTTGCTGCAATAAGCATCGCTTCAATGCCGATTTTCCCGCAGGCGTCACAGCCTTCATGCAGTTCAGATAGATTAAGGTTGGATACGGCATCAAGACAAACACTATCTAGCTGTTTTGCTTCTTCAATATTATAATAATGGCTTAAATCAGTACTGATGACGACAACAGTATCTTCATCTTTTAAAAGATAGTTGATTACTTTTACCAAGTTTTTCGGATCTTCATTGCTGTAAACAAGTTCAATAACAGATGCATCGGGTAGATAGTTTTTAACAAACGGCATCTGAACTTCCGTAGAATGCTCTGAGTGTGCATCCGCTTGAAAGTGCAAACCGAATTTTTTTATAAGTTCATTTACCAGTTTCGTATTTATAGGCAAATTCCCCATCGGTGTTTCAAAAGTGTCAAATTCTGAAACACTTGTGCCATTAAGATAAATATGATGACTCGGACCAATTACAACAACACATTTTGCATTCGAGTTTTTAAGCAATCTGAACGCTATATTTGCCGTAAATGCAGAATATATATACCCCGCATGAGGCACAATAATAGCTCTGGGTTTTAAATTTAATATTGATTTTTCTTTTATAGAATCATCTATAATATTATTGTAATGATTGAACATTGTTTCTATTTCTTCTTTGCTTGCAGGGTAAAATTGTCCTGCAACCGCATCTTTTCTTATAGTCACTTCCATACTCCTTCTATCGTTCTCTTACATTTTGGACAGTGTCCATCAATAAGAGAATTTTTCGTAATTGAATAACCGGTTCTATCTATTAGTAACGTTCCACAATCCGGACAATAGGTGTCGCCATGAACAGGAACATTTCCCATATACACATATAATAAACCTGCTTTTTTTGCTATATCACTGGCACGTTGGAGTGTTTGTAATTTTGTAGATTCATGGTCCTGCATTTTATAATCAGGGTGAAAAGCACTCAAATGCCATGGTACATGTACGCCAAGATCATTGGCTATAAAGGCTGCCATTGCTTTCAAATCTTTGTCACTATCGTTGTCTCCCTCAATAAGTAAGGTAGTCACCTCTACCCAAATGCCTTCCTTAACCATACTACGAAGGGTCTCTTTTACTGCTTCAAGTCCGCCTTTTAAAACTTTTTTATAATAAGCATCATCCCAGCTCTTTAAATCAACATTTGCAGCATCAAGCCATGAAGCCATATCTTTGACAACTTCAGGTGTTTCAAACCCGTTCGTGACAAAAATATTTTTTAGGCCTTTTTCTCTTGCTAGAACGCCAATATCTTTGGCATAGGGATAAAATATAGTTGGCTCATTATAAGTATAGGCGATGGAAGATGCTCCATTTTCTAAAGCAAACCCAACCATTTTCTCGGGTGAGATATAAACACTTTCATCTACAATATGCTCTTGAGAAATTTGCCAGTTTTGACAAAATGGGCATTTGAAATTACAGCCAACTGTTCCAAAAGAAAGGGCAGTTGTACCTGGTAAAAGATGGTAGAGAGGCTTTTTTTCAACAGGGTCAATATTGAGTGTACTTGGATGTCCATAAACTAGTGTCTTTAGCTCTCCATTTTCATTTTTATTAACCCCACACACACCGACTTGACCCTTTTTCATTTGACAATAGTGTTGGCATAATAAACATTTAATTTTTTCTTTTTGTGGTATTGTTTCATAGTAATTCATTTTAGTCTCCATGAGTTAACTATATTGATGATAGTAGACTCAACCAAAGATAATTCTAGCCAAAAATTAAAAAAAAGTCAAATATTTTAAATTTAATTTAAGGTAATGCTTTAAAAATGGGGGTTTTTATACCAGCTGCAAATATGGCAATTTCATCGAGTACGATTAATTTCTCATTATTGTCAATTTGATAGGATAGTGGTACATGCATGCTATTTCTACATAATCATTTAGTTTTTTATCAGTTCTATTAAGGGCGAATCTTGGTCAATAAACTTTCCTTTTATTATTTAATATTTAAAATATAAGAACTTTCATAAACTACCATGCCAACGGGAGATTTTATATGGTATGTTTCATAGCTCATATAACCTTTTTCTTGAAAGTATGCATAATTGTCTGTTTCATTTTCCAAGGAATATTTAGAATCATTTTTACGTTTTTTGTATAAATCTAAGACTAAGTTTGATTCTGCTTCAATATATTGCTTTAATGTAATAAATAATTGTTTTTCTTTTTTGAAATAAACAAAAGTACAATTTACAACGCGATTATTATTGTAGATTGTTACGTCGCATATTTGAGTTTTACTGTTTTTAATTTTAGAATTCGCCCCTGTAGTGTTTGTAGTCCAGTGTGCAGACCAGTTTTTTGTAAAAAAGCTCCCCAATTTATTAAAAACAAGTTCTTTTGTTTGTTTTGTTGATGGTAATCCAAGTACTTCAACAACTCTTGTAACTACTTTTTTTTGTTCTTTTGATATTGAACTGACAGAATCTAATGCAAATAAATTATGCATCAAAAGCACTATTAAAATTAATTTTTTCATGAAAAAACTCCCAACCTTACTAATTTCGTTTATTAACAAGTATATCTAAACTTTTTTAAATAAGTTTATGAATTATTATGATTTGTGTATTTTCTTTAGCTGTAAACTTGAGCTTATCATCGTATATTAAATCGCCATCTTTTACTGTTTGAGTATTGAGTAGTCCTGAACCACGTACTATATAAGCCATAATTGGTACATTTATAGATATACTTTCATCTGCTAAAATAACCCCTGTATCAATAAGTGTATGACTATTAAAGGTCTCTTCCTGGTTTTTTTCACCACCGTAAACACGTGCTAATCTGCCATTCTTAGGAAAATACAGTTTATACCCTGCACTTTGTTTTGGCATCTCCGGTAATACCCAAATCTGTATCATTCTGTTCTCAGTATTATCTGGATTTATTTCATTGTGAGCAAATCCTTCTCCCCCAGCACGTTGTACTTGAACCTGATGTGAATCCATAAGCTTTCCATGTTCTAACGAACCTTCATGCATAATACGACCTTCAACCATGACTGAAATTACATCAATTTCTTTATGATTGTGAAGTCCTGTTTCACCTTTTGGTAAAAATTTTGCATCTGCTAAATAAACAAAATTACCTATGCCATCCCATGTATCTTTTAACTTAGAAACACCGAATAATCGTTTATCCGTAACAAGGCGATATTCTCGAAGTCCCGCAAATCCACCACGTTTTAAATCATCCCTATGCAAAATTTTCATGATTACATCCTTATACTGCGTCTTAAAGTATTGTATCTAAAATTTCATTTCTGTCAATATTTGATTTTACACATAACGGCAATCGTGAGCAATAATTTTATCGCTAGAAAAAATTATTGGTCTCCTCGTTTTTGTTATGTATGTGCTTGAAGTGGAAATCTTTCAGGGTGTTCTATCATTTCTAAACTCAAATCCACATCTAAATTTTCCCAATAAAGATGACCTTCCCCAAAACTTTCAACTTTTGTTATATCATTAATAGTTTTATCTTTAAACCAAGGGAACTGTTCATAAGGCAAGAATAGTTCTTTGTCTCCTGCTAATATCCATAATCCATGATTTGATATATTTGTTACTTCAGCTTCCAAAATGTTCCTCCCATGCTTTAATAAAATCTTCATAATGTTCTTCAATGATTTTTTCAACTTCATTGAGCTCTTTACGAGAAAGCTTATAGTTTTTTGCTAATTCAATTTGAGGATCTAGCCAAAATTTTGCTTCACCATGTTGGCACTGTATATGAATATGCTGTCTTAGTTCTTCTCTTGAAAAGAAGAAAAAGCGATAGCCTTTAATTTTTAAAATTGTTGGCATTTTATAGTCCTAAAATTTATATAAAAGTATTTTAACATAATTTCAAGATCTTAGATTTTATGGAAGTCATTATTTTATACATAACGGCTGAATATAGCCAATAAGTTCCCGTTAGGGTACTTATTGGCTACTCTGTCTTGTTATCTGTAATATTTATGTTTATATTATAGTTTATTTGAAGGAGTAATTATAGCAAAGAACAACCCCGTAAATGATATTATAGATGCTAATAACATTAAATAAAACATTAAGCCATCTGAATAATCATCGGCATAAATTTTTGTTGGTTTTTTGGGATTCATTAAAATATTAATAGTCATTCCTTTGGTATATTTTTCTATATTATTCTTGACAAAAACCTTTACTGGTCGGCACTCTCCATCTTCTAAAATTAATTGTGAATTTAAACTTTGTTCTTGAAAGGAATACTTAACTATAATATTAGGACAATATGTTATTCCTTTTGATCGAATTACTTTGCTTATTGAAGATGAAACAATTACACCACTTGAATCAATCCAAGTTTTCCTTTCATCCATTTTTTTATAATGTCCATAAACACCTCCTATCACACTGACAATAAATATTAAGGTAAATGCTAAGATTACAAATAATTTAAATAAAATGTTCCTGAGTGTTTTCATATTTCTCCTGATAACGGGAGCGCGGGTGAGTGACAACTTCATTTGAAAGTTTTTGGTTTCCGATGGAGTTGTTCGCTCCTCCCACTTGTTGCCTGGCGCTGTAGCGCCGGGGAACTAGCGGGTGTTAAGCCCGCGCCCCCGTTGCCTTGGTAAGCGAAGCGTCCGAGGCAACTATTTATTCAAACACATTTTACACAAATCAACTCTAAAAAGCAACATTAACAAACAAACTATTTGTGTGTTAATTATTAAAAATATGACAATTTGTCAAATAAAGAATTCTTTTTTGAAAAAAGTAATATCATTCTTAAATATTTAGTGTGTATGAATACTACAAGGCAAAAAAATGATAGAAAGATTTTATTTAAAAGATTACCTTAGTTTTAAAGAGAG
>Ga0256829_1000466_pt1 | contig 40927 bp, 48 predicted proteins | sample 131447metaG_FD_185979 | JGI IMG/M metagenome (GOLD analysis project Ga0256829, IMG submission 185979) | Hydrothermal vent microbial communities from Lau Basin, Pacific Ocean - 131-447 | ecosystem: Environmental > Aquatic > Marine > Hydrothermal vents | place: Pacific Ocean: Lau Basin | collected... | reverse complement strand
TGAGGCTTATTGGAATAAACATTATTCTGTTGATGGTGGTAGTATGCAGGAGATGTATAATGGGGAGGCTATAATAAGCCTAGGTTACACTTATGCAGACCCTACGACTAACACATATTATCACTACACATACAACCTAGCCTATAGACCCATATCTGGTGCATATGACCAGATTAGACTAGCCAATCCGGGGGCAGCAATCCAAACTACTCTAGTCCCTCCTACGCAGCCTACACATATTAAGTTCCCTGATACGGAAGCTGCAGCCCTTGCAGCTACTCGTGCCATTTACTATTCAGAGCTTGATGCTGCCTTAGCTAATGTTGTTGCCTCTAATCACTTGTTGTATGTACCTACAGTACATACTTCACAAATTACACTAGCATTTAGTGTAGTTAATGGTTTAGGGGTAGTGACTGGGGCTATGAAAGCACATTGGACTGATGGGGCAGGCGCAGACCATATACTGGTAGATAAACAGTTCCAAGGTACTGGGCAACCCTCGTCTAATTCTTCCAGCTTCCAGCGTACGGTAACATATTCGCCTCCTAACGCACCCGACCCTAATACAGTTATAGGTAGCTTACCTGGAGGTAGTTTTGTAGCTCAATCTGGTGCTAGGCAGGGGTTCTCACCAGTCTATGACCGTAGCTTAATACTGGATATAGACCAGAAGAACTGGGGAAGTATGGACTACCCTCACAGACTACTAACTTCCCTACAGGCAGTAAACGCAAGGTCACTGTCACCTTTAGGGGAGCAGGTTACAAGCTATACTTATGATAACTTAAAAGCTAGCTTAATAGGCTTAGGATTCTCGTCTGGTTTATCCCTACAGACAAATAAGAATGGAATGTCTGTCATAGAGTTTGGTGACTTCGGAGTAAGCGAGACTGGTAAGACCCGAATGCTCAATGCTATGGCTCAATTTAGTCGTGAGACTGGTGCAGTGTTAGAGGTTATAGGTAGTATAGATGGTAATGGGCTAAGCTCATTGCTACATATAAGTGCCGCTAGTACCAATTCGGTAGCAGACCTAAATAAAGTCTTGACTGCTAAGTGGTTTAGGATTAGGGTAAAAGGACAGTTCAATTTAACTGCGTTATCAATAAGCGCAGAGAGTGGAGGTAAGCGATAATGTTACAACCAGTACCAGCTTTAGTGGGGGCAGGTAGCCAGATGCCACTTGTTACTACTCAGGGGGCAGGGAATCCTGCCCAGTTACAGCAGCTAGCCAATCAGATTCAGCAATCTACTGGCGCTATAGGGCAACTTCGTAGTGGAGCTCAGGTTAGGGCAGATACTAAAGCATCCACCGACTTAATGCTAAAGCAGTTCAATGATTCTATTATTCCGCAGATTACAGCAGCTGCCCAGAATGCAGGAGCTAGCGGCGATGCATTAACTGCGCTGTTGGCTCAGAATGCTGCGGCTAACGCAGCTGGACAGGCAGGAGCGAATATAGCTAATGCTGTAGCCTCTAACGAACAGTCCAGAGCTAAAGCAGCAGATGCTCATATGCAGCAGCTTAATAATCTATTGAGTACCTTGCAGCAGGCTCATACTGCAGTATTAGGGCAACAAGCACAATTACAGGGCATCTATAATACGAATTTGACTAGCGCTAACAATGCCAATACGCAGGCAAATGCAAGTATGCATAATGCACAACTATCAGCGGACGCTCAACTAGCAGCCCAGTATTCTGTAAATGCTACTAGCAGGGCTAATAATAAGAATACGAATGACACTCAATGGGCTATTGCTAACCTTAAAAGTAATCCCCAAGGCGGAGGGTCTGGTTATATCAGCCCTTTCGTAAAGCGTAAGTGATTGGGGGTAATATATGACTAATCTTAGAGATTCTTTAGCCTTGTTAGGGCTAGATAATATCCCTCAAGGGATTAAGCAGGATTTAGTAAAGCTTACTGCAGATAATCCAGGACTTGCTAAGCAAGTGACAACCGACCAGACGGCTATCACCCCTGAGTATGGTAAAAAGACCACACTAAAGGAAGCTACTGCTACCTTAAAGCGTGCTACAGAAGCGGTTAATAAGCCTATCCATTCCACTATCCCACTAAGCTCACAAGCTAAGAAGGAGATTAAGGCACACCCTGCGGTAGAAGTTCCCAAGCTGTTAAAGACTGCCGCAGGTGAGCTTGACCCTAGTAAGTTAGAAGTGGTCATGCCTAGTGACCAGAATGGGCAGACTATCTACAAGATTAAAGGGACTAATCACTACCTTAATATTCCTGATGATAAACTTAATGCGACTGAGGTAAAACCTAAGGGCGTAGGGGTGCTGAATATTGTAAAGGATAAAGGGTATCCTGACCCTGTAAGCAATACGCAGCAAGATTATGCAGCTAAGTTTACTACTCTAAGGGACAACATTTATGAGCAAGGCTTGCAGAATGACCCGCTAATGCAGCAACTGGTACAACTAAAGGCTAATGCGGATAATTTCATCGGGCGTGACCCTCAAGCAGCTATTGACTCTTTGCAGTTAGCTAAGGATATTGCAGGGCGTAAGGCTAGTATCTATGCCCTAGCGGAGAATCAAGCCAACTCCGACCCTGCCGTAAAAGCTGCTTTAGAGGCACATAATAATGCCCTATTGGCACAGCGTAAGATGGCAAGTAAGGGGGAGGTTAACTCTAGACAAAAGGCAGACGCCAATTACTTGCTTACCAATACAGACTTGCCAGCGGCAGCTATTACGCATATGGTAAGTGGAGCTAATGCTCAAGAGGTGAATAAAGTAGTAGATAATATCCTAGCTGGGAATGTGCCTCCTGTAATCAATAACTATGTAGGCGCATCAGGTGCAGTGGTTAATGGATATTATCGTAAACAAGCTATCGCAGAAGGTACGCCTAAAGAGGAAGCTGTAAGGCAGACTAATATTGTGACATCCGTAAGGGATGAGATTATAGCTAAGTTTACGGCTGGTCAACTACCTAACCCTGAGGATAAGTCCTCAATGGTTACGGACAAGGCTATGCTACCTAGTATCATCCAGCACGCCGTGCAGTCTAAGCTGGCGGTAAACCTGCTGGATAAAGGGCTGCATGAGGCTGGATATAAGAGCCTATCTAACTACAAGTCTTTTATGGAGGGTAAAGGGTTAGATTACCATACCATGCAGACTAATGTAGGCTCTTTACTTACTGAGATATTTGCCAAGGCTAACGTGATTGATAAAGGCGCAGGGCTTACGCCTGATTACCTAGCCGAGGAGAAGAAGAAGGCTTTGATTAAACTAGGGCTATACGGCTCTGAGGGGTTATTTTAATGACGGCTAACAATATAGATTTCTTAAGTAGCGCTAGTGAGTTGGATGGTAGCACTGGCAATAACTTCTTAACTGATGCTCTAAAGCATCCGCTAGATGCGGTAGGCGCAGTTATCACTGATGTAGGGGCGAGCCTATACAACTTAGCCTCCCTTACTGGCGTAGTAGACTATAAATCCCAATCTGAGGTGTTAGACTTTGTAGCTAATGCAGGGTTCACTGGAGTAGAGCAGTACTACACTAACCACCCTGAAGCTACTCAGACTCTAGGACTGATTGCTGGTGGGTTCATGGTAGGTGGTGCTGGGGCTAAGCTTGTAAACTGGGGTCTGAGTAAAGGCATGTTCCTTGCAACGGATAGTGCGCAGACTATGTCTAGGACTATGAAGCTGAAACATGCAGTGGAAGTACTGGCTAAGGGTGAGGCTGGAGTGGCTAGTGAAGCTCTGAATGATGCTGTTAAGGCTTATAAGTGGTCTAACCGTGGTAAGGTGTTCAGGGATGGCGCAGCTAACATGGCTGCTTTTGATTTAGTATTCAGTCAAAGTTATGCGTTAAAGGATGCAGGATTAAAGGATATGGCTTGGGGTATGGCTATTGGCGGTGCGGTTAATGTGGGCTTGAATGCAGCCGCTCGTGCTTATGTAGTGGTGAAGGATGCTACAGCTGACCCTGCAGCTAAATTAGCCAATGCAGTACTAGATAATACCGCTGAAATCCCTCGTCATGTACAGGGTACACTGGGTGAAGCTGCTCATATTAGTGCGCAGGCTAAGGTTACTGCGGAGATGCTACGTACGCATCCAGATATTAGTAAACCTGTTAAGGAAGCTTTAGAGAATAAAACGCGTGTTGATTTAGTGCGTCAATTGGACTTAGTGGATAAGATTACTCATAAGGACTTGCGAGTTAAGCAGGGGGACAGCCAAACCCCAGAAGCTATCGCTGCAGGCTATCACTTTGAAACTGAGCTTCGTAGTGCAGTACTAAAGCATGTGGATAGTGTAGATGTACTAGCAGGTGCTAAGTGGGTTAAGCCTTTTAATCCTGATGAGCATACGCACTTCTTTGGGCATCCTATTGAAGACTTGTTAGCGTCTCATGAAATCCCCGCTTCAATGCACAAGGATTTGTTCAAGGCTATCCATAATGAGCAGGCTAAGGGCTGGAAGTATAAGGGTAACTCTAGCGCCAATAAACTCTCTAAGGCTCTCAAGTTGCCTCAAATCGTAATTGAGAAGGTGCATAAGCTTAATAATACAGTAGCACTAGATGCGCGTACTGGTGAAGTAATCTCCTTAGAAGAGGCGCAGAATATCGCCACCGCTGCAGACTTAGGTATTAAAGAGGTTAAGGCTGGGGGACATAGTACCCTATTGGCTGGGCAAGTGCAGTATAACAATCAGCAAGCTATCATGCGTGCAGTGAAGGCTGTGGCTGGTAGTGTGAAAGTAAACCAGCGTCAATTAGATGCTGCTAATATAAGTGGGTTGTTGCATTATAAGGCTGCTGCATATCATGGTAAGGTAGCTCGTAACAGTCCCATGAAGCATGAGGATATTATTAAGGCAGTGGATGCGAAGTTGCTTAGTCGTATCGAGGATTTAAAGCAGCAGGGTAAGAGTAACTTGGAAATATCCTTGCGAGTCCATGCAGATTATAAAGCCTTAGATAAGGCGGAGCTTAGTAAGGATGTTAATAAAGCTGATTTACTGTTACCTGCTACTAAGGAAGGCGTAACAGCAAGTGATATTAAGGCTATGGCGGTAGTGGAGGGTGATGCTATCTTAGGTCGTAGTACTGTAGAACAGGCTGCAGCCCTAGATGCGGATGCAATTAGAACTGCTAACAATGAGTTCATGAGCTTCTATGCAGGTGAATCTGATAGTGCGCTGATTCGTGCGCAGTATGAGCTTACCAATGGAGGCTTCGGTGCAGGTATGCGTCAAGGCTTAAGAGGCTTGAACCCTGCCATGTATGCTAGCGATACGGCGCTCAGTAAGGATATGGCATTACGCCATCAAGGGGATATTGTAAACCATATCTTAGCTTTCGGTAGTACTATGCAGCATGAGATTCAGAAGGGCGTAGAGGCGGTTACTAAGGATATTAACACACGCCTAAAGCAGTTAAGTATGGATAATGTAACTAGGGTTAAGTGGAATGAGAGTGAAGCTATCCTTAGGAGTATTCAGTTGCATGGTGATGAGGCTATTATTGTACAGGATGGCGTTATAGGCATTACCAGAAATAAAGAGTTCGAGCCTATTAAAGAGCTTGAGACTATGCCTAAGGAGGTAGTAGATTTCTGGGATAACTTCCAGCATACAGTGTCTGATGAGGTAAGGCAGCATATTAACTTCCAGCGTGGGCTTATGGGACAGGAGGAAGCTGTACCTAGGGGTATTAAATTACCTCCTAAGAATCTAACCAAGAAACACTTAGCTTATGCCATTGACCCTAAGACCCATGATATTACATTGTATCATGCAGATACGGCGCAAGCTTTAGAGTTATTGGTTAATAAGGCTAAGCAGGACTTCCCTAACCGTGAGATTCTTACTAAGAAGTCGCATTTAGATAAGTTTAATAAGATTCATGACCATGTAGCCGTAGGTGAAATGCGTGCAGCAGATTATAATCAAGCTAAGGGTAGGACTGTACATAGTAGCGTGGATGCTTGGACTGGGCAGATGGAGGCCTTCGTTGAAGCCAATGGGCAGTATTTGACTAGGTTGGGTAAGAAGAATGCTAGACTTATGAACCCTGAAGTGATGCACCATTTGAAGTTAATGGATGAGATTACGCCAGATAGGATTAAGTTGTATCAGGACTTAGAGCAGACTGCATTTAGTGGTAGTGCTTTAGGAAATCATAAGTACCTATCACAAGCCAATGATTTGTTTAGCAATGTGATAAATGTTACAGTGGATAAGCTGGATGAGCTTGCTGGTAATCATGTGCGTGCTGTGCTAGGCGTGGGGGGTAGAATCCTAGGTAAGAAACCCGAAGGTAGTTATCAAGAGCGTGTAGCTTCTGTTATGGCAGACTTCGAGAAGCAGGGACTTACTAAGGAACTGCCTTGGAATAATCAGGTGGATGCGTTAGCTGATACTATGGCTTATAAGAAGCTTGGTGATAAAGCCACCGCAGTGATTAGTACTAATAACTTCCTAGTGGCTAGTCTTGCCTTACGCTTATGGGACTGGTCACATACAATGGTTACTGTATTATCTGCGCCTATTACCATCCTAGCCGAAGGTGCACATGGCGTAAGTGGTAAGGTAGGGCAGTTTTCAGCTACTAAGCTTATGTATGAAGGGGCTAGAAAGGCTTTCCACCCTGAGAATAGAGGCATGATGGATGAGTTGGATAGGCTAGGGATTACCAATGCAGAGGTTAGTGAGGTTAATGATTTCCTAGCTTCACAGATTGCTAAGCCTAAGCTAACCGCTATCATGGAAGGGAATCCTATATTCCACTTCTTACAGAAGCCTAGTCAATATGCAGAAATGTTTACCCGTAAGCTGGCGGCAGGTAGCGCACAGGCTATTTATGAGGCTGAGCATGGGGTAGGTAGTGCAGCTAGTGGTGAAGGCTTAGCCTTTATTAACGCTTTTGTAAAGAGGTCTATGGGTAACTATACTACGGCACAACGCCCTGCTATCTTTCAGGGTAACTTGGGTGCTGCGGTAGGTCTATTCCAAACCTTTACATGGACTATGGGGCAGAGTATCTTCAGGGGGCTGGAAGCTGGCAATAGGTTGAGTACTGCATCCTTACTAGCAGCTCAGGGAAGCATCTTCGGCTTGCGTTCCTTGACTGGGTATGATACAATCAACCACTATATGGGCGCATCATATGGTGAGAATAATGGCGTAGATATTACAACGCACATCTATGAAGGGGCAACCTCGAATAGACAAGCTGAAGTGTTGTTATATGGCGCACCTAGTACACTGCTTAATACATCCTTGTGGACTAGAGGCGTGCTATCTCCACGCTCACCTATTACCTTCGATAATTTCGATATGGGGGTAGCGATAGCTGCAACTGCGCCTATCAAGACGCTATTCGATATGATGAGTAATGTGTATAGTGCTGCCAGTCATGGCACACCTATATCAGCCAGTCTAGCAGCCGCCTTTCAAATGCAGACTTTATCACGACCTTTAGCTAGGTATGCGGATATGTTTGTAGGGCATAGTATAGACCAGCGTGGTGGTACAGTAGACCCTGAGACTGGGGTTAAGTTAAACTGGGCTACATTCGCTAGGGCTATGGGCAGTCGCAGTTTGCAAGAGCAGGTAGTAAGGGATGCTAGTTATCAGCAGTCTTTCTATCACAGTGCAAACTATACCGCTAGACGCGAAGTGATGAAAGCTCTTAGGTTAGGTGCTAACAAAGGGGATGCCCTGCGGGAGTACATGAACTTAGGAGGTAGTGTGAAAGGCTTTAATGTAGCATTGAATAAGCGTTACATTGAGGACACTGAAGGGAAGATGGCTACGCTGGAAGATAGCCGTTTGAACTTAGCAATTAGTGCTGGCTTGTACTAGCAGCACTTAACAGTTGGCGAGGGTTGCAGGAAACGCTGGGAATTGACTCCTCCCTAGCTTAGTACTCCCCTCGCCATTTCTTTTTTTATATAATACCGCAAGCTACAGCTTCTTCATGTGTTAGTGCTTCGGTATCTATATACTCGGATTTCATTTTCATAGGGTGTGTTACTTTAGGCAAGAACTTAATCTGGCTATCAGTCTCAATGGACTGAATCTTATCAATAGACTGTAACCCCCTTAGGATAGCAACTAGGTCATTCTGGCTTGATAAATCCTGTGCTACCATTTTCCATAAGTCGCCTAACGATAGTGGTACATTACTATGATGTAAGGCTTCCATGATAGCATTAGATGTACCTGCGAACTTACCCTTCCCGAACTCACCAAGTGCCATAGGCATCTTACATTCCGCGCTATATAGCATAGTATTAGCTATAAGCACATCCTCTAACGTTATGGTCTTATAGTCTGGTCTGGAGGATAAGCAGCGTACTAAGCAGCAGATTCGTAGTAGGTGTTCATGGCGGCGAGCCTCGTAACCCTTGAATCTAGGGTCAGTAAGCTTAATTTCCTCGTCATACAGGGCTGTTATTATATCCTTAGCCTCGGATGTTAAGGAGAACTGAAACTTATCTCTATGTAGGGCTTTATAGAAGGGTAGAGAGAGTTCTTTGAACTTAGCTCTAGTTCCTCCTTTAGGGAAAGCTAAGCGTCTGCGTGTAGGCTCTCCATAAATCAGGATGAGTTTAGACATAAACCCTTGACCTAGTAACTCTGGTGGGAAGGTCATGCCAAAGCCTGTAGGCGTAGCACCTGCCAGTAAGTTAACGCAAGGCTCTTTAATATAAGCACTCTTGCCATGCTTTACACGAGTTTCATAATTACTTTTACCTTCCCATAATCTACCTAGTAAGGTGATGAAATCTAGGTTATTCACACCTAGAAAGTCTTGGATTTCATCTGTTATAATGAAGGTTTCAGCGGACTTAGGGATAACAGAGGGCTTAACCTCACCTGAAGCATCAGTGCATAGTTGGATACCCTTACTAGCATCCATGAGGTCTTGGATAAGCTTTTCTTTTGTGGTTCTATCCGCTGCAAAGGTAGCGTACTTATTACCCTCCAATAGCTTGCGAGCTAGACTGATAGCTGCCCCCTTACGAGTACCTCCTCCACCGATTAAGAGTGTATAGATTGCAGGGTATAGCTTAAATTGTCCTACAGGTAAATATCCACGCCTACCTATAGCCGCCCCCATACATGACAAAATACTCCAACGGTGGTATTCCGTTGGAGCTTCTGTCTCGCCTACATAATTAAAGTAGTCTTGAAAGAATTGCTTAGCCATATCAATGACAGTCCTTCCAGCAATAACCTAGATTGCCGTCTGTTGGTATTCTCATAGGGTGTTCAGGGTAGGTCTTAAAGGTTACAGGTATATCCATAATACGCTGTACCTCACGCTGATACCAATCTACCTTATCCTTACCAATAGATTCTTTAATCTGATACCCTATACTATCATGTACTTGAAAGATTAGCATGAACTCGCCATTAGATGGCACTTGCAACTCCCAGAATAGCTTAATAAAGGATATATTAATAATTGATACAGATAAGTTCTGTGGCTCATGAGCAACTACCGAGCGTAAGGTGTTATCAGAGCTAGGGTCGCCAAAGAATATGCGTGTCCAACCTAGCTGTGAGGTTAACCTTCCCTTAGTGATTAGCATAGTCTGAACCCTATCATACCATAAAGGAATCTGGTCGTAAGTGGTACGGTATAGGGACAGTAGGTAAGTAGCAAAGGTGAAAAGGTCTTCACCTTGTGGGCGGTTAAGCTCTTGCTGGGCGTGGACTAGCGGTGCAATACCATAATCCTTCCTTACGCTATCAATGAATGTGTTACCACGCATACAGTAGTTACTGCCATGAATAATCTTCTTAATAATCTGGCGGATTTTCTTAGCTTCCTCCATAGTTATACCAAAGAATAGCTTACCGCAGATGCAATAGAAATCATCTTCTGATTCTAGGGCTGCGATTAGTTTACGGTCATTGGCAATATACCCTACGCATCTAGCTTCAGACTGTGACTTATCACTCTCTCCCATAATATAACCTTCGTCTGGGATAAGTGCAGATTTAAGGTATGAAGGCACATTCTGTACTTGTGCGCCGTAAGATTCAGATTGCTTATTACCCCAACCAAAGGAGGATTTATTGCAGGATAATCTACCCGTCTCAGTACCGTCAATTCGGTAGGAGTATAATAAGCGCCCGTGGAATAGGCGAGCTTCATAGTAAGTTGAGATTGCCTTCTTACTCTTACGAAGGGATAGGATAACCTCAATGAACTTAGCTAGTAGTGCATCTTGTTCAGCTAACTTAGCCATAGTGGTAGCATCAGTGCCTCCAATTACGCCCTTAATGCGTACAGGTCTTGCTCTTAGCGGGCCGTAGAGTAGTGCCTTTAACTGCTTAGGTGAGTTAATATTTACCTCTAACCCTCCACACATAGCCTTAAAGTCTGCTGATAAGCGTTCTACATCCTCCTGAGCTTTGAGTTTAGCGGCATCCCGTTTAGCCTCATCTACCCTTAAGCCATGCAGGTTGCACCATAAGGTTACAGTAGTAAGTGGGAATAGCATCTGGTAGTTCTTATACGCATAATCTGGGTAGGATTTAATCATCTCCTCCAGTGCGATTAGCGTGTTATAGCAATCCAGCGCACAATACTTAGCTCTATCCTTACCTACCATCTGTTTCCAGTATCTTGCGATAGGGTTATAGTAAGCTGATACAAAGGCTAGAGTCTTAGGCATTTCTGCAAATTGGCAATAGAACATATACTCTGTATCTAGGATGTAGTTGCGTACTGGCATCTGATAGCGTGCGAAGAACTGATTATCGTAGCAGCCATTATGGAAAATCTTAGGTTGGGGTAGGTTATTAGCATCCTTAACGAATTGCATGACTTCTACGGAGATGGTATCTAAGCTACCAAACTCTGCAATGAATGCTTGAGGTGTACCATCTGGCATACGCGCACAGTAGCCTACCATATCCATGTGGATATGCTCTGTAGTCTCAATATCAATAGACATATACTCAGACTTAGCCAGAATATCTAAGCAGGCAGCAGCATTGGCTGCAGTTACATTGGTAAACTCTGCGCCTTGTGGTAAGCGTTGGATAGCATGAGGCGTAAAGAACTTCTTAAGGTGCTGCGCTATTACATGCTTACCCCAAGACTTGGTATGTAGGTAGTGTAACGGAAGCATAATCATGGTAGGGCGGGTTAGCCCATCTTCCCAAGTTAGCATAGAGCCTGCCCACATCTCAGGGTCAATCTTCCTAGCCCTACCCAATTCACTTTTTACAATAGGATAGACTGCTTCTGTATTGGCGATTAGTACATAATCTACCTTAAACCTATCACAGCGTGTGTTAATCTGGTCTGGAGTTAAGGCAGATGTGGCAGCGATAACACGGTTAATGTTGTACTTAGCCAGCATGGACTTAATCATGGGTAGGTGCGCTGCATCCCGATGGGGATGCAACACTAGCGCAGTCTTATACGCTGTCATTATCTAACTCCTCTACGGAAGTAAGTGCATAAGGCAGTGTACGCTGTACGGCTTGTAAGGTTACTGTATGGTGCGTAAGGCAGTACTCGCAAATTAGTACAGGCTCATTACCAGTCCTTGATAGCATCAAGCATTTATTAGGCTTGTTACAGACATCGCACTTAGTGCGTAGGATGTAGTTTACATTAAGACTCATTTTGGACTCCTTATTAGTACTTCAATATTACGCTTAATAGACGCAATCTGCGCCTCATGCTCTTTAATAGCATCTCGCCATACCTTTAACAACTCTATCTGATGCTTGGATAGCTTAGTTAGCTGCCTATTCATTACGCTTCTTCCATTTCCTGTAGGCTGTTACCAGAGTATGAGGATTCCTATTATGGCGATTACCTGCCTTGGCAGCAGCTACCATAACTGTGTACCCTTTACCAGAGTTTAGAAACTCGTGCATACATCGACAAGCAGCTTCATGCTTAAAGGGGCGAGTTACCTTTGCACGCCCATAGTTCCCATGCTTAGTAGCCGCATGATGCTTAGCGTACTCCTCAGGAGGGAGCGTACTAAGCCATTTAAGGTATAGCCTGCGCAAGTAGTCCCCTGCGATGGGAGGGTTTAAGGTAGCCGCAGCTTTACGAAAGGCTTCTAAGGAAGGGAGGTCTGACTTTGCATACTCCTCAGCTAGTAGGAACGCCTTAATCCTTTCCTTCTGGCGCTGTTCCTTCTGGGCTTTACTATCCAATTTAGGCTTAGCTCTGGATTTCGATTCCATGTCATAAGCTCTTGGAGTATGCTTTACTCTTACGCCCATCTTAGCGTCAAGTTTACGCATACGCTTAGCATCTATCTTGGGCATAAGTAGCATTAGTCTATTACCTCCGCATCCTTAGTGACTTCCTTCATTAAGGCTTCAATTTGCTCTTTACTACCAATAGGCTTAGTGTCCCGTCCCACGAACTCCACAATGCGGAACTTAGCATCAGTAAGGAATGCGTGTGCAATCTTAGAATACTCTAGGATAAAGGCATCCATTACGATTACCTCCTCCTTAGTGTACTCGTCCACTACATGCTCGTGTAGGTGACTTACTAAATCTGGGTGCTGCTCGATAATGTTATGCAAGAATACCTTATCATGTACATCCATATCTAGTGGACGGCGTAGTTGTACTAACAACGCTTTATCAGGTACTTTATAGGGCTTTACTTTATTACTTGTTGGCATGGAATATATCCTTTCCTATTTGGATTTCACCTTCTGGGGTGATTAGCATAGAAGCATACTCTGCGCCTCTATCCCATATGTTTAGCAAGGCTTCGCGTAGGGTAGCATGATAAGTGATAGGCTGGTCATACCAGTGTACCCTATACCCTAGCCCGCCATTTGCGTTTTGTTTCGTTTTATTTTTTCGCTTACTCAATAGTACCTTTCCCCCTTTTAAGATGGATTCTAGGGGCATTCTCGCCCCGATTTCGGCGGCATCCTGCGTTCCTACACCCACCCCAAGATTGCCAAAATCCTTATCACTATTTAGCCTAGACCATACAGTGATAAGGAGGGAGGCTTACGCCCCCACTCCCATTCGCTATGGCTAGTTTACAACTGAGCTTGACGCGAAGTGCTCATGTAGTTAGTTCCATTATGCTCACGGTTCTTAACCAAGCATGAGATTTGCGTACCTTTCAAGGCGGTAATAGCTTCACCTAAAGATACCCCGTCAGCCTCACCGAATACATTAGTAAGGTAGCGTTTGAAGAAAGGCAAACCTTGCTCGTTTAGGTTAAAGCGCTCACTGTTCATGCTACCTTCATCCACTGGCGTTTGGTTAGCATCATTCAATGCTACAGTTTCCAGTACGCTATAGGTTACAGTTACGGCTACACTTGCAGGCTTATCATCCTTAGCAGGGTATTCCTTAGGTTCAGCCTTTACGATTTCCAAGTGATACTCTCCATTTGGAAGGTCTAAGTATTCTGCTGCGGTTTCAACTTCGTCCATTGATTTATCTAGCATAGAGTCCAATAATGACATAATATTATCCTTAGTTACGATTCGTTATCGTTTAGTGTTATGATACTGGTAATCAGGCAGAGCCAGTTGCACAGTGCTAGTCGGGCTAGCACACCCATTAGTGGCGTAGTAGTAAGTACACACTAGCCACAAAGATTAAACTTACCAGAACAAGAAAGGCTTTCCATTCAGGGTACACTAGAACATACCCACTAGGTCGGTTTCATCTTCCATCTTAAAACCATCACGGTCGCCTGATACAGTGTTAGCCTTGTAGGTAGGGCTGCTACCAGACTTCATCTTCTTCATCTCGATTGAATTGTATATCACGGTGTCAAACCCTTTGGCTACCTTCATAGAGAAGTTACGCGTACCACATAATGGGATAGTCAATTCCTTCTTAGTATCCTCTGCCTCGTTGGTGGTTACGTGCGAGATACAGATTACATTAGTGCGTAGCTGCTGAATCATACCAAGGAAGTCTGATAGTAGACGACCTTGCTCACCGTATTTAGCGAATGCGTTACGCTCCCCAGAAGTTAAGGCTACGGCTACAGCGAATGCACTATCACCTAGCTGCGATAAAGAGTCAATAACGATTAAGTCGTTACCGCCTAGCTCTGCGATAGGTGGGAAGTGTTCGGTTGGAGCTTTGGCTACCTTACAATCCCTGCAAGCTACCTTACCATGTGCCTCGCAGATATCAATACCCTTTAAGTTGCTTACTACCTTTAGCATGGTGTCGATTGCTACAGGGTTCTTACAGGTATCAGGGATTTGGTAGAGAACTACCTTATCCATTTGCTCATCTGTTAGACCCAGCTCAGGGTTTAGTAGGGTACTGCTACCGTTTTCAATATCGAACCAGAAGATGCGGGTTAGCTTATCCGATTTAATAGCCGTGCCTGCTAGCCATGTCTTACCCGTCTTAGGTTGCCCATAGATTAAGGCATGTTTGAGTTTAGACGATGTTAGTGCGTGTCTTGCTGCAGCTAGCTCTTTTAATGATGCCATGTTATACTCCTTTTGCCAATGTAAGGGCGTTGTTGATTAGGTCATCAAGTTCAAAGTAGAATTGATACTCTTTAGTCTCCCCGTTTATGGGAGCATTATGGGTTAAGTTGCACATGCCATAGTAAGGACAAGGCTTACCCCAAGATAAACAAGCTCCGCCATTCTTAGGGAACAGTGAATTATCTAGGTAAGATTCAATACGCTCTTGTTCTAGTTTAAGACTCATAAGCCATTCCAGCCTATCCATTAGATTCTTCTTGAAGAAGAAATCGTGGATGGTAGGGCGAAAGGCTTCAGCCTTAGTACGGTGTAGCTGCGCCACTCGATAATGAATATCGAAGGTAAGTTGAGGCTTATCATTGTGGCAAATAGCGTCAAGGATGAGAGCATAAGCTAACCCTTGCGCAGAGTTCTTAAAGTTTACCTCAAGGTTAGATGTCAATGAGGAAGTCTTAAGTTCTAGTGGGCGATAGATGCCTGTACTTGGCGAGTACATTACAGCGTCTAAGAAGCCTACATAAACCATCTTAGGGGATAGGCGAATGCAGAAGGATAACTCTACCGCTGGAATACCATTAAATACTGCCAACTCCCAATCTGCTGGGTCATCTTGCCCGTTAAGTTTCATAGGCGTATCAGCTAGAGCTTGTACAATTACATGAGCTTTAGATAAACTACGGATGTTATCTTCTAGTGGTGGGTAGTAACCTAGCCAAGTCTCAAGGATGACTTTATCATCTTCGATATCGTTAGTTTCTAGGTAGGCTGCATAGCCGCGACCAACTGCTGAACCTAGTGACAGTGCGGGGCTAGTATCCCGTGGCGCATCAATAGGGTGGACTTTGTACAGCTCAAACTTGCGTGGGCAAGCTGATAGTGTGTTAAGGGATGAGTAAGATAAGATTAAATCATCCGCAGGGTTAATGCTGACTCCTGTTTGTGGCATACTGTTCTCCCTTACCAGTCGCTTAGGTCAAGGTCTAGATTATCTAAGTTTACCTTAGCCTTAGTAACCTTCTTCTTGGCTGGGGCTTTCTTCTTGCGTGTAGCTGGTAGGGATTGCAGTAGTATATCTTGCTGCATACGCTTACGCTCCGCCGTCACAAGTACCCCAATATCTTCAGGCAGCAACATATCCACTAGGTGTGGGGTGTCATTTAGCTGTTGCTGTAGGGTTAGCAGGTGTTCCTCTACCTCTCCCATGTCTGATTCCAGTAAGGCATCGTTAATCTTATTTATTAAAGTCTTGACTACCTCTACGCTCATCTTACAAGTCCTCCGCTGGCTTTACATTTATAATTCCGTCAATAGGTGTACAATTATCCACTAGGGAGATTCGCACCTGTAGGGTATCTTCACCTTCTAGTAGGATATAAAATTGTAGCTTATCATCTGGACGCTCGTTCTCTGGTAGCTTAGCAATCATCCTACTACGGGTGTTACTGATGCGGCTCTTCATTGTACCATAACTGTGGCAACTCACGGTTACAATGAGACTGCGGTGTTGCTCTAGCTGGGCTAGAATATCTTTAGCATTCATTATGTTAGCTCCTTATAAGAGTTAGTTGTTGCGCTTGGGGGGATTGTATGCGATTTTTACCGCATATGCAATTTCTGATATTTGGCGGATTTCTCTGATATTATCCAATCCTTATGTAGCCTGATGGCTTCGCAGCATAACCATATAGATGATTGATAAGAGTGTACTACCTTATCAGCGCATCCTAAAGCATGGATGAAGGCGGCATTGATAGCATCATCTTGGTACTTCTTGCGGCAATCTGGACAGGAAGGGACTAGACTACCTTCGGGGGTAAGGTATGTGCCTTGCCGAGCTAGACACTGCACGCAATATGTACCTGCTAGTCTGAGCTTAGGTAGGTAGCGTGAACGCGGCTGAATGTGGTACTCATTATCTCCCACTTGGTCTACGGCTACCTGCAGGTTATAGCTCACGGTATCTACGGCTTTCAGGGCTTGGATATCGGGGAATAGGGATAGCCTAACAGCAGCAATGGAAATACCCCCCAGTGGGGGGTATGGTTGTTTAGTCTTTTGGTAAGCCGACATCATGACTAGCTCCTTTAGCCTTTAGGGATTCAATAAAGTTCTCTAGCTTTTCTTCTGCCGTGCTACCTTTAATGCGTTGGCGTTTACAAGCCTTAGCAATAGTTGCTTCCTGCGTGAAGATAAAGGCTGATTGCTTAGCACGAGTTATGGCAGTATATAACCATTCACGGTTGGCTAGATTATGGGTTGAATGTACCAAGATGTACACCTTCTCCCATTCACACCCTTGTGCCTTATGGCATGTTAGGCAATAGCCTAAATCTAAGGCGTTGACTTCGCCCGCACTAGATAAGATTAGCTCTTGTCCATCCTCTAGGGTTATGTGGATAGAGTGTGAGGCTGCCAATACCCGTTCTTCGGCTTCGCCTACAGACTGGTCTAGGATACCATCCAATGCTCCCGTGTTATAAGTGAAATCTAGGTCTTCATCATCTAGTGAGATGTCATCATGACCGTTAAGGTAGCCGAAGCGTGATAGGTTAGTGGATTCAGGTTGGGGGGCATTGCCTAGGTAGTTACCGTTTAGGTTAATGGACGTGATACGCCCCTGCTGTTTAGATGTAGCGTCATAAATCCAGTCACCTACAGCATAGTAAGACTTTTCAAATCCCGCTATAATTTCATATACTGGGTTAGTGTCGCCTTTAGCATAACGAGCCTTATCCAAGAAATCCGCGACTAGCTTGTTTAGCATAGTAGTACCTGCATCCCCCTTATTATAGGGAGATAGTAGGATATGAGCTTCAGGGTTATAATCCCCTTGCGTGTATAGACGGGCTAGAGTATTGACTACGCCTTTGGCTAGCCGCTCAGCCCCTACAGGCTTATTAGACTTGCCCGTCACAATCTGGAAGTCATCTGTATCAGACTGCATTGTGCCATGCTTTAGTAGGCTATGAGCCTGACGGATGATTGGGGAGTCTAGGGCTTGGCGATATACATGAGTAAGTTCTACAGTAGGTAGTTGTACCCTGCCATAGTTAAGGATAGAATCCCCGAATACAGGTTGGAGCTGGTTAAGGTCTCCTAGTAGGATGATTTGACAATCGTCCAGTAGCGCCTTCCTTAGAGTCTTCCATAGGTTAATATCAACCATTGAAGCTTCTTCTATTATGAGTAGCTTTAATGGTAGCTTATTGTATTCGTCACGGCGAGGAGTAAAGCGCATCTTATCCTTTCCAGCTTCATCATCATAGTAGTATTCTGGAGCTACCTCTAGTAGCTTATGGATGGTAAGGAAATTACTACCTAAGGAATCTTTAAGCTCTGGTGTGTTATGGCATAGATTACCGTACATATTGTTTACTGCACGGTTAGTATACGCTACGAAAGCAATGGCAGGCTTAACCTGCTGGTCGTTCACGCCACCCAAAGGGTTACGGAACTCGACCTCTGGTAGCGTACGGCGTGTACGCTCGCCCTCAATCATAATGCCATCGCCTGCGAATAGCTTGGCGATGGTGGTTACGGTTAAAGTCTTACCAGTACCAGCCGCACCTGTTAGCACAAAGGATTTGCCTTCATTGGCGTACTTTACTGCCAGTTGTTGCTTGTCGTTCAGCGTGATATGGTTAGGCGTAGTGTTAGTGTTAGTGTTAGGTTTAAGCTCTTGAGCTGCTGCTAGGGCTTTCTTAGCCTTGATTGCGGCTAGCCTTTCCTTTAATGTCATAGCCATGATTATGCCCCTTTCTTAGCTTTAATAGCTGCTAAGCGCTCTTTAAGTGTTAATGGTTTATTATCTACCGTTGCTTTAACTTCAGGTACAGGGCTATCCAGTTCATCGGGTAAGTTATCCCATTGGCGTTGCAGTTTAGCAAAACCGTAGTTTAGCATTGCGCGGGTCTCTAACGCTTTACGAGCCTTATTAGCCTCAGCAGTTCTAGCGAAGCTGATAAGCTCATGCTGTAAGAAGTTGGCTACCTTAGAAGGGATAGCCTCGCTAGTGATAAAGCCAGCGATTTTCTTACGCTGTTCCTTATTAGTTACTCCGTAGCGTAACATTAGTGCGTTAGCTGTCTTTAATTTAGTCTTGATATCCTCACAAGTAGTACGAGCTACCTGTTTAGCTGTGTCATCCTCTAAGCGTGCGCTAAGTGCCAGCAAATCTTCATCCTCAAAGGTGATAGATTCGATGCCTAAGGAATTAGTTTGTTTTGTTAGCTTAGGCAATGGAGCTTCAACTGGCGGAGTGATTGCGTACACTAACGCTAACAAGGATTCACTAAAATATTGTGCCTTGTTATCCTGTTCTGTACCACAAGGGACTGCTGCAGTAAGGGCTAACTTAGGGGCGTTGTCTAGGTAATAGGTTACGCTGTTCCAGTTGGTTACTAAATGCTTCAAGGCTTTAAGGATTTGGGCAGGTTTAGCCTGTTTGCATACTTCGGCATTTGCGATGCTTACAGTGTTTAGGTTATCGCTATGCACTAGGCGATGCTTAGCATCCAAAAGGGTAAATAATGCACCTACCGCTAAAGGCAGGTTAGCTTTTTCTAGGATAGTTTCAGACTTGAATGTGTTAAGGGCTAGGTTAATATCAGCCAATGGATGCTTATACTCAAACACTAGCGAAAGTGCCAGCTTAGTGTTATGTTGTTGTGAGATTACGATTCCAGTAGTAGGGCAGACTAGGTTAGATTGGCTCATTTCTTACCCCCTTCTAGGTTATGGCGCAGCTTAAAATTAGCAATATGTTTCTGCGTTGCTTGGGTTAGGCTAATGTTAGGCAGTACGCTGTAAACTTTAGTGAAAGGGTTACACTGTCCTATTAAGAGTTCATAGCTGAAAGCATAGATAGTTGCGCCTATCCGTACTTCGGTGTAGTTTCCAGCCCGATATAATCGGGGAGATATTTTAGGTTTGTTAGTCATAGCTTAGTCCTTGTGTCTTGCTAGTCTAACCGCTGCAAGGCATCATATGGTTTTTTGTCCGCCAAAAAGGTGGAACTCGTGAAATATACAGAAAACGGGGGATATTGCAAGCGTTTATGGGTGATTCAGGGGGTACGGGCGGCGGCGTTCCGCCGATACACGAAAGCAAACACCCCATAAATTGACTTTAGTTTTTTATGTGCATAAATATAAAGGCTAAAAAGAAAGCTTGATAAATCGGTTAATTTATAGGGGTTATGTAGTGTGAAGTGTCATATAAGCTAGCTATACTGATTTAGCCGTCCAATTCCTCGAACCAGCCTTGAAAATGATAGTATAGGCTTAGCGTTCGGTAAAGCAGCCACTCGCTGCGCTATGCTTGCTCGCTAGGCGTGCTTGACTCTCACTTAGCCTATACTGCATTTTCCGCGGCGGTACAAGGAATAAACTATAAAGCAGAACTAAACTGCACGGGGCGCGCCTGAAATGTAGGCTAGATAGTATAAAAGAAAAGGGCGACTGGCATGTGCCAGCCACCCCTTCTATGGTGCGCCTAGTGTCCTGCTGGATGCTTAGCAGGTCGTGCGGTTATGTGCCAGCGTATGCAGTCTGCCATAGCCCTGCGCCTTTCTTTGCCCCACGCTGCGCCCACTTTCCACTTTAGATTACCAGGTTTAATGTTGCCGTAGCGAATAGCAGGTGCTAGTTCATAACCTAAGAGTAGCAAGTCGGCGGCGGTGGTCGCCGTGTGTGCATAGTCCTCGTCTAGCGGTGTGAAATCCTCTAGGAACAGTTGACGGTTTAGGTTGATGGCATGGTTGCTGTGTATGAAGGATAGTTGTACCTTATGCTTACCTGTGGATAGTATTTCGACTATACGACCAGATAGCACATGCACCCATAGCCCCTTGATTTCATCCCCACTCATTAGCTTCCTCCTCATAGGCGTTAGCCTCTTTATTAGGTACTACGCCGCCACCGCTACAATATACGCACACACTGACCCCCACTCGGCATTCGTCATCGCAGGCTGGGCAATAGGCTAACCCGCGATTGCTTAGCATGGTACGGTATAGCTTACCTGCTGGCGCAGACAGTTTCCAGTCTGGGCTTCGTAGGCGATACACCTCAATGCGCTTACCCTTATTCTCACCGCGCACATACTCACCCTTTAGGTACTTGCCGTTAGGTGATAGCATGATGATGCCAATGCTAGGGGATATGCGGGCTGTTACCGTTAGCGTGCGCCCTTGTTCATTTATTAGCTTCACATTCTGGCTTACTTTGTTATCCTTATTCATTATCCCTCACCTCCATTATCCTCTAGTTCGTTGTAAACTAGCTTAGCATAGCCTGCAATATCCAGCCAGCTATCCGCATATGCAGCATCGCCATTTGTGATTCGGGCTAGCTTAGAGCATATCATATCAATAGCCTCCTGCTGGCTTGGACTAAGGTTATCCTGATTTAAGACATCCTTTAGTGCTTGTGCGGTGGCAGCTACATCCGTAAAGCTACCGTATACTTTATCACGCTGGTTTAAGGTATCTACTACCTTATCCTCATTAACTACCGCCATCTTATCCCCCTTACTTTTATTGTATTCATCTCTAAGCTTATCGTATGTTGCGCTAGCTGCAGTCTTACACTCAGGACACAGGAATCTACCTTGCCATGTATCTACTACACCCTGTAGGCAGTTAGGATGCCTGCATTTGATTAGTAACTTAGGCGCTTTAATATTACCATGTACAAACTTACCACAGTTTAGACATACCTTAGTCTCATGACTAGGCAGGTAGGTTACTGCGGCGCATGCACAGTTACCGCATACTTCATAGGTTTTCTTATCACTCTTATTACACATTAGCCTTTCCCTCCTCAATTAACCAGTTCTTAGCTGCATTTAGTACCTGCATTAGCTCTGCCCTAGATGCGTACTTGTGAGTGGTGTACAATTCATAACCTACCTCACCCTTAATAGTTACTTTCTCTAGGTTCATCATAGGCTTATCATCTAATTCGAACCTAACACCTGTTACTACAACCTTCACATGGCTTACTGGTTCATCCTGCATAATCTCATTACTCTCAGTCATAGCACACCCCTTTCTAAGTATTCTAATGTAGCACGCAGTGATAATTTCAAGTCTTCCTTACTAGCCCATTCATGGCTAGCCAGCATCTGATACCCCTGCTTACCATCTACATCTGATTGTTCTAATGTAAACATATCCCTGCCAGCTACCTTAACATTTACTGCCGTTGCTGTTATTACTGCTATAGGTTCAACCATACCCTACTCCTTCACCTTTAGTTTATTCTTGTTATCTAAGATGTAATCTATCCATACATCCTTATCATTACCATGTGGGTGTATATAACCTGCAACTACACCCCTTTTATCCACTACCTCAAGGCGCGTATTAGCATCTACTATATCCATGCTGTCTGGTACACTAGCCTTACCCTTAGGATAAAGTACCCATGACATTTGCCACTTTGTAGCCCTTCCTTTCCCTACCGCTAACCTTTTATACATTCTTAATATATCGCCACGCCGCATTAGAATAGTACCCTTACTCATCCCCATCTCCCTTATTCCATAGCGCTACGAACCTCATTTCCCTTCTCCTATCCTCCCTCGCTAGCTTTTCCTTCTCATGCTCTAGCATTATCTCCTCCTCCGTCATCTTCAACAATCTAATCTCCTCCTTCAACCTTTCCGCTTCCTTCTCTTCCCTTAACTTCCTTAGTTCCTCCCGTAGCCTACTAAGTTCTTCCATATCACTCACCTCTTACCTAGATGTAGGCTAAGTTTAATGCCACCAAGTGATTCTAAGAGGATGGCGATAGTTAGCGCACAGAATGCTAGTGGAATGAGTAATAAGATAATTGCTAGCATGAAAGGGAACGATAGTACCAATGAGATAATAAACTTAACTTGTTCCATGTTACCACTCCTTACCTACCATATTTGTATGAATACCTAATTTACATAAACAAGGCTCTAGCTTTCCTACATCAACACCAGCCTTCCACTTTATACCTTCATCCTTATTCTTATACACACCTATCACCTCACCTTTATATAATAGCCTGCCATCTTCTAACGCATACAGCCACTCACCATGCAGGTCACTTACCGCCCTTAGTTCCCCACCTAGCTTATATCCCCCTCTTCTAACCTCTCTCTTAGCTAGCTCATCTTGTATCAGGGGCGTATTCTGCAATTCGTACAACATACACTCCGCTAGCCCCCTCCAATCAGGCTCATTAAACCAGTACACATTAGCCTTACTCTTTAATTCGGCTATATCCCCTTCTACCGCCTTTTCCAGTATGCCTAGCCAGTTTACTACTACCTCAATATTACTGGTCGCCATACCTACTAAGCTCTTACCGAATACCCTGATAGCGGACAGCGCATCCCCTTCCTCTTTCAACCTATCCTTAGCCCCTCTATAGACCTCCTTACTAATATCCATTACATATCCACCCATACAGTATCACTTACATACATCTCCTTAATCCCCCATAACCTTTCAGCGTGGCTAATAGCTTTGCCCGCCAGTCCGGGTCTAAACTTACACTCCCCACTTACCACTTTCATGTTAATACTACCACTACTAATAACAACCCCACTATTACCCTTATAAACCACTATACTCCCCTTATCTACCCATATTCCTACCTTCCCTACCTTATCCCCTCCAGCCATCACCTTACCTATCTCTTCCCCTAACTCCTTACTAAACCCATCTACCACTTCCCCCATATCAACCCTTAACTTATCCAGCAATTCTAGCATAGTACAACCTCCTGTTTGTTATGGTTAGGTTATCCCTAACCCCTTTCAATAAGCTAACATCTTAAATCAATAAAATCAATTTATGATTCTTAATTTAATTTTTTACCTATTAGCCTTAGGATATACTAAACTAACCTTCTATGATAGGATTATGGTATAGGTATCTAGGTTAAATCGTTGGATTGCATGGAATATCTGGAAAAAGTGCGTCCCCCTAGCGCGCCTGATTTAAGTTTTTACAATATACCCTACAAAATAAAAAAGATAATTATTCTACTCTATTAAACCTAATATACTAATAATCTATATATAACATAATAATAACCTAACATCATAGTGTTTCTTTTTTTCAGACTTTTTCTAAATTACATAATCCTAAAGATTCTTTAAGCCTTCACGCGAAAACCTAAACGCCCCGACCGAGGGGGAGACACTTTTTTCCGCACTTCCCGCTTTTTTAACGAAATAGACTAACACACTAGCACTAACCTACCCAACCTAACACTAATCCCCCAATCTTGAATCAACATTAAATAAATAATATTTATTATACCACATTAGTCTGAGTACTAATAACCTACTCCCACTGCATCTAATCTAATATACTATCTCGCCTGAGTATAGTACAGCCTTGTTAGTAGGTCTAGCTTATCCCATCATACTAGCGTAGTATCATAATCCCACCATATACTAATATAATCATATAATCATATGCTAATATAATAATAGTCTAATATAACACCCGTAAAATAGGCATCTAAATAATAGCAAGCGCCATGCCAACCTAGCCACGCCATAGCGTAAAAAATCCGCCCCTATGGTGCAAAATTACCCCTTGCGTAGCCTAGCCCTTGCCGCTATAATTTCCACATCGGCAAGGCGGAACGCCGACACCACAAAAAGGAGGCTACACAATGGCGAAAGACTACACCCTTTACGATTATGACCTTACCCCACCTAAGAAAAAAGACTAGCACAAAAAAGGTTTACGCTAGGGGTTGACAACCTAAACGCTAGCCCCTAGCGTTCCCCCTATACTACAGGAGGCTACACAATGGAACTTATAACCATGATAATCATCATCCTAGCCGCTATCTTAGGAGGGCAAGATAATGAACAATAAAGATATTTATACACGCATAGCGAAGCGGCTGGAATTGCACCTGCTACGCCTAGCCCTTGAAAACGACACCTACGCCCAGAACCGCCATGATGTCATCCTTATAGCGGAACTGGTCGCCCCGTCTTGGCTAGTCGAAAACATGAAACACTTTTATCATGTAGGGGCTAATTAAATGCCAGCAATTAACACTATACGCACAAGGGGTTATGCTTTACAACTTCCAGCGGACTTGCTAACACTAGCCAAAAAGAGCATAGACGATAATGCAACTCACTATGCTTTCGCTCACGCTATCGAATCGGGGCTATATTCGCAGCTTAACGCTATGATATGTGCAGGCATTGAACCCACAGGGGGCAATAAGACTTACACCCTAGCCGACACCGTTAAGCTATACGATACCGAATAAACCCCCTTATTGCGAGGGTAGGCGTATGCCCTACCGCCATATAATTAACAATAACAGGAGCTTACAACATGAAACAGAACTTGCACCCTATGACCAGCTTGCAGGTAACAAGAACGGTAAAGGCTGAATACAATCTTGCATTGCCTTGCCCCATTAACGAACTAATCGCCCAACAATCCAACAAGTATCAACGAGACTTGCTAGTTGATGCCCTAACCTTAGGACTGGAAGCCCTATTAAAGCAATATGCAGCCGAACAGGGCAACGACCTATCTTTTACATCTATTGGGCTTGCGGAGCTAGCCAGCTATAACACCAAGCACGCCCAAGAGTAACACCCACCAATCTTGCGAGGGTAAGCGCACGCCTTACCGCCCCGATATATCAATGCTTGCAACATGCCACGCTTTGTTATATTATAACCCCAAGCCGCAAGGCTTAAATCAAACTTTAGGAGTCAGAACCATGACAAACGAAACCACCCCCGCAGGCGTTATCACCATTAAAACTAAGTCAAAAGTCAACGGTAAACAAGTTGAGAAATCTTCACCTTACCGCCAATATACCTTTGCCGAACTGCTAAACCTAGCGCAAACAGCCGCAGACGAAGAACTACAAACTTTCATCGTTGAATGCTATCACCTTGGCGCAACTTCACGCTTACGCAACTGCATCAATCGTGATGCGGTGGCACAGTATAACGGCGCACCTATCACTGCTAACATGCTATTGGAGATGCAGCAGCAAGCCGAAGCGAATAAAACCAACAATGCAGAAGGGCTAGCCGCCTTCCGCGAAGTGGTCAATCTATGCGTAGCGGTAGCCGAAAAAGCTGGAATGAGTGCGGCAGGTTGCGACAAGGTGCGCAAGCTAGTCTCGAACCCTGTAGGCTTATCGGTTGCATCCGAAAGCATAAAAGGTCGCATTCGTTCTATTGTGGAATCACTGCAAGGGGCTTTAGATGACGAAGCACTAGAACGCCTCGCCGCACCTTTAACTAAGCTATCGGATGCACTCGATAACGAGGACGATGGCGAAGAGTGGTAAGCCACACCTAAGCACCAACCACCAACCAAAGGGGGGGGGCAAGTTTACGCTTGCCCCTTTTTTTTTGCTATTTTCAATGCCTAGCCTAGCTGTTACCCTATACTAGCCTAAGCCTGAGAACAGCTAATCTGCGCTAAGAATAGTTCGCAGGCTCACAAACCTACATCCCCCCAACCCCCCAAGGGGCTTTTTTAAGATTAAAAGCTCTCGCCTATTAAAGCAGTCCATAAAAAATTTCTAAAAAATTTTAGAGTACAGGAGTAGACTAATGCATGATATAAATAGCTTAGATAAAGCATTGACTCCACAGCAAGAAAGAGTAGCGGTATTGTTGGCTAGTGGCTGCAGTAAGAAGCAGGTAGCAGATGCCACAGGCTTTAGCCTTGGGTACATCAGCCAGTTGTGTAAAAAAGATGCAGTTAAAGATAAGATGGTTGAAGTTAGTAGTGATAGGATGGAGTTAGACCTAAAACGGAAAAATAAGTATGATAAGCTAGAAGTTACCTTGTTGAATGGTATCAGAGAGCGGGCGGCTACTGGAGACATGAGCGAGTTAACAAGGGCACTGGATGTGGTTAGTAAGCATAATCCTAGCAGACAAGTTAATGGTATGCAGGCACAGAATGCGGGTGAGATGGGTACGGTTACTGTTAGTCTGCCAGCGCATATCCTAGGCGGATTAAGTATCCAGACTAATGCTAGAAATGAGGTAATAGAAGTTGACGGGCAAAGCATGTTACCCTTGACACCAAAGGCGATTGAAGGTAAGCTTAATGGTATAAACAATGAGTGAAGGAGATAGTCATGCCAAAGTTGAACAAGATGCAGATTCACGCACTGGCTGCCCGATTGCAGGACAAAGCCAAGAAGTAACCCTAAACATTGAGGAAGTAAGGCTAAGGTGCGCAACAGATTTAGATATGTTTGCTGCGCTTATGCTTACAGGCATACCGCTAGTCAAGTTTCCTCCATATTACCATAACCTATGGCAGTTATTCACTACGCTTGAGATGGATACCAGTAAGGTGTTTCGTTTCGCGTTAGGGCTGCCTCGTGGTCACGCTAAGACATCATTTATTAAGCTGCTAATCTGCTGGTTAGTACTATATAACAGGGCACACTTCATACTAATGGTATGTAGTACAGAGCCTCATAGTTATAATATGATGGATGATGTGGATTATATGCTGTCTAGCCCTAATGTATTACATATCTGGGGCAACTGGAAGAGTGGGCTAGTCCGTGACACTAAAGGATTAAAGCGGGGTAAGTTTAACGGTAAGGAAGTGGTACTTGCGGCACTTGGTGCTGGTACTAGCGTCCGTGGGCTTAATATCCTCAACACACGCCCAGATGTCATCATCATGGACGATATTCAGACAAAGGAGTGCGCTAAGAGCGAGACTGAAAATAAGGCACTTATGGAATGGCTTACTGGTACATTGTTAAAGTGTAGGGACATGCAGCGTGCGCTATTGATATACATTGGCAATATGTATAATGAAGACTGTGTGCTTAATCAGCTTAAATTACATCCTCAGTGGCAGAGCTTTGTAGTAGGTGCTATACTGGCGGACTGGACTACGCTATGGCCAGAGATGTTTACCGTAGAACAGCTCATCAATGAGTATAAGCATGATAATGCACTAGGGCTTGGTGATGTATGGTACAGTGAGGTAATGAATATACCTGTAGGAGGTAAGTTAAGTTTGCTGCCAGAGGGTAAACTACCTGATACGCCTATTATAGATGGAGAAGTACCTATAGGCAGCTTCATTACAATTGACCCTAGTGGATACAGGAAGGATAGTGATGATACTGTGATAGCTGGGCATTGCATCTATGCACCTATGCATTATAGAGTAGAGCAGATTAAAGCTAGCGTTATGAACCCGGGTGAGTGCATACAGCGCGCACTAGACATGGCGGCGGAGCTTAAATGCAGCCACATATTCGTTGAGAGCGTAGCTTATCAGCAATCGCTTAAATGGCATCTAGAGGAAGCCTTACGAGTAGGTAGTAATCTAAATGTTAAGGTGTACGAAGTTAAGCCTAGCAGGAGGAATAAGACTAGCCGTATTCGTGCGTGGATTAAAACAATCCTAGAAGGGAGTTATAGTCTAGCCCCTCGCGTACGCAATACGGTCATGTTTCAAGCATTAGCCTTTAAGGTGGAGCGCACTGATAATAAGGATGATATATTAGACGCTTGTGCTTACGGGCTAGATGTCAGGAATGACTATCAGGATTTAGTAGTTGACAGGTACGATGATAGCTGTGATAATCATGCGAATGTGCATGTAATTGATAACAACAGTTTCTTAGATTAGGGGAATATATGGCAAACGCATTAGTATTAAGTAAGAAGTCTCAGGATAGTCTGGTACGCTACGCTACCTCCGTCCTTGAGACTAAGCGCAGATTCACGCAGTTTGCAGATAAGCTGGCTAGTGTGGACATTGCTTACGCCTGTTACAAAGCTACGCAGGTGAAGGATGCATTACCTGTTAACGAGGTAGATTTAGCTAAGCTATTACCTGTATCTGATGTGCAGATTCCTATCATCGCCAGTCAAGTGGACAGTGTAGTAGCTTACTTAGTAGATGTATACCTTAGCGGTTATCCAATCTTCCCTATAGTCTCCAATAGCCAGAATAAGGTTATAGCTGAGAAGTTTGAGAGTATTGTGGATAGTCATGCCGTTAAGGGTAGATATGCCAGACAGTTTCAAATGCTATTCCGTGATGCAGCTAAGTATAACTTCTGTGCATTGGAGGGCGCTTGGGGTAGCATGGATGAGTTTAGTAAGGCGTTAGCTAAGTCCTTTGGTAGCAAGGATAGAGAAGGGTTATCTCCTAGCCAGTTGTTGACTAAGGTGCGTAGGTTAGACCCCTATAACACCATCTGGGACTATCGTGTAGCTCCCGCCGATGTAGCGGAGCAGGGTGAGTATGGCGGGTATGTAGAATTAATGTCCCGTATTGAGCTTAAACGCTTACTTAATAAGTATAGCCGTGAACAAACCCATATGAATGTCAAGCTTGCGCTTAATAATAAGGCTGGTATTAGTGCATTGGCTTCTGGTAGTGTAGCCGAAGGCAGCATAGCTAGTGCTGGTTCACCTATCACTTTCGTAGATAAGCCTCAGGTTAGTAAATATGTAGATAGTGGTGCATATGCACAAGGTAGCACCTACCTAGAATGGTTAGAGGGGACTACACAAGCCCCGGGATTGTACCCCGGCTATGCTAATATGTACGAAGTAGCCACAATCTATTGCCGCATTATCCCTAAAGAGCATCATATTGTAGTACCTGAGGTTAATACCCCGCAAATCTGGAAGTTACAAATTGTAAATGAAGCTGTGATAATCCATGCGCAGCCTGTAGAGTCCCCCTATGACCGCCTACCCATTATGTTCGGACAGGCTATTGAGGATGGCTTCAGCTACCAAACCCGTGGCATTGGCGAAGCACAGCAACCCTTCCAGCAAGCAGCTAGTGATATGTACAACATCCGCATCAACAGTGCTAAGCGTAGTATCAATGACCGCGGCTTATATGATGCTAACCTTATAGACCCTGTAGATGTGAATAGCCCTACACCCGCAGCTAAAATCCCAGTGCGTAATCTTACAATGGGTAAGACCCTAAACGATGCCTACAAGCCTATCCCATTCCAAGACACTAGCACTACAGGCGCAATGCAGGACTTGCAACAAACAATCCAAATGTCCAATATGCTGTTCGGCATTAACCCTTTCCGTCAAGGGCAGACTGTTAAAGGCAACCGTACCTTAGGCGAGTTCCAACAGATTGATAACAGCGCCAGTCTCCGTAGTCGTATGATTGCCTTAATGATGGAAATGCAGGTTATGATGCCCTTGAAGGATATTATCAAGTTAAACATTATCTCTCATAAGGATGAGATTACTGCATTATCCTTCAATACTGGAGACCTACATACTGCTAAGCCGGGCGAGTTCCTCGATACTGTACTAGAGTTCAAGGTAGCTGATGGCTACACCCCTAAATCTAAGATGGCGGACACTCAGCAGCTTCAACTAGCCTTCCAAGTCTTACAGCAGAATCCTCAGATTAACATGGGTTACGATATGCCAGACCTATTCGCCCACTTAATGAGCCTGATGGGCGTTAAGAATCTATCCCAGTATAAGCTAGACCCGCAGGCGAAAGAGTCTATTATTGCTGCCGCTATGCCTTACTTGGGTGAGATGATGCAAATGGCACAACAGCAGCAGGGACAGCAACAAGGCTAGATTAAAAAAGCACCTCGGTCAGTAAGCTGCGAACATGTAGTTTATTCCTTGGAGCAGGGCGTAGCCCGTCCACCCAGACGAGACCAGTCAATGTACCCTAGCGAGAGCCTGAAAGCGCGTAAGCGCGACTGGCGGTAGTGGGTACTTGACGGTCGTAGTCGGGGGACTAGGGTAGCTCTGCGTTCAAGGATATACGGAATAAGGAGTCTATATGAAGTTAGAAGCTAATACTAAAGCCTTACCTTGGGTGTTTAATGATGAGGAGGTTAGGCTAATCCGTCATGCCTTAGGCAATGACTTAATTAAAGCTTATCTACAACGCATTAAACATGATGCATTGGAGCTTAAATTATTACCTCCAGAATCAGCTAATGCTGATGATATAAGGTATAATAATGCCTACCTAGCAGGGCAGGTACAAATTTTAGACGCATTACTTGCGGCTAATGTAATAATCCCACGGGATACAACAAAGGAGTAAATTATGTTATCTAAGTTATTCAGTACGCCTACTGGACAGCCTGCACAGGCGCAAGGCGCAGCCCCACAAGACCAGCCACCAGCTGCAACTGCTAAAGACCAGATTACCACTAGCTCGGGCAATTCCGTAGACCCTGCAGCAGCAGGTGTGGCTAATCCTGCTAATCCTGATTCTGGTAAATCTGAGGTAAATCCTCTTGACGCTTTTAAGGATTTATATAAGACTGAAGCGAACGCAGACCAACCAACTCAGCCTAAGCTAGAAGTAACCACCGAGCTATTGGATAAGATTACCCCTAGTTTAGACTTCACCTCAGGCTTACCACCTGAAGTACAACAAGGCTTGAATAGTGGCGACCCTAAGGCTATTATGGCTGCTATTCAGCAGGTTGGTGTAAACTCTTACAAGACTGCAATGCAGCACAACGCAGCCTTAATCAATGACCACCTAGACAAACGCTTTGAGTCCTTCAAGCCTGAAGTTCAAGCTAGCGTCAATCAAACCATCACCTCACAAGCGTTATCTTCATTACCTAACGCAGACAATCCAGTAGTTAAGGCTGAGCTTGACCGCGTAGCCGCTCAGTTACGCGCTAAGTACCCTACAGCCGACAATGCTTGGATTGCTAAGCAAACGAATACTTACCTAAGCGAGCTAGGTAAGCAATTAAATGGTACTCCAGCTGTAGCCGCAGAGCCTACGCTACCAGATGAGGTAGATTTTTCCAAGCTGCTAGCTGAAGACTAATATTAGGAGCTTATTATGCCACCAGTAACTGGCGTCTTTAACGCCAACTTTAACCCAGCGCAACTTAACATGCGCTCTTTCAACCATGCAATCTTGCGTTTGTATGCAGGCGGTTCAGCCCCCTTGTTTGCGCTTACTGCACAAACTAAGAAGGGTCGTGCCGTATCATCTACGCATGGTTACTTTACGAAGACTTTTAACTACCCTACCTTGACTATGGGCGCTACTGCAGCAGCGGCAGCAGTTACTACATTAACTGTAGCCTCATCCGCAGGTCTAGTTCCAGGTATGATTTTTGAAGTCCCTGCTACCCGTGAGCTTATTAAGGTAGTATCCGTACCTTCTGCTACTACTATCACTGTAGCTCGTGGCTACGGTCGTATTGCTGCAGGCGCTATTGCTGCAGGTGTAGTCTTATCTGGCGTTGGTAATGCACATGCTGAAGGGTCTAATCGTCCTACTGCACGCTCCATTACCACTACCCATGTACCAAACTATACGCAAATCTTCCGTAATGCTTGGGCTGTGACTGATACCGCTCGTGCATCTTTGGTAGAGGCAGGCTTTGGTAATGTGACTGAATCTCGTAAGGACATGGCACTAATGCATGCCGCAGACATGGAGTCTGCACTGTTCTTCGGTCAGCCTCAAATGATTACCACTGGTACTCAGCCAGAGCATACCACTCAAGGTATCATTGATGCCGTTCACCAGTACGCACCTAACAATGTTAAGTTAGCAGGTGCTACGACTAACTACACTCAACTTGTAGCTATGTTGGAAAGCATGTTCGCAGTTAACTCTGATATCGGTAATGCTCGTCAGCGTGTAGCCTTTGTTGGTGCTACTGCTATGCGTGTACTTAATGATATTGGTCGCTTGAACGGTGTAGTTGAGATTACTTCTCAGGAAACTACCTTTGGCTTGCAGTTTAATACCTTGAAGTTCTACAAAGGTACTATCCGCTTAATTGAGCACCCAATGTTCAATGACATGCCTGCTTTGGCTAACACTATGGTAGTCGTGGACTTGCCTGCTATTCGACTGGCTTACATGGAAGGTCGTGATGCTAAGGTTGAGGAGTATGGTGTAGGTGGTAAACCTGCGTTGCAAGGTCAAGATAGCGTAGGCGGTAGCTTGACATCCGAATTTGCTTGCGAGTGCATTAACCCTGCTACTTGTGGTATTATTTCAGGACTTACAGCTGGTGCTTAATGGTATTGGGGAGCTAGTCTCCCCTCTATCTAATTTATTAAAAGGAGTGTAGTATGACTGGTAAATCTAATAAGCCTAATTTGACCGATATGTTGGATGCGGCTAGTAAAGGACAAGATGTATCTAATCCTGAGCCTGAAGTTGAGGTTGTTAAGTTGCAGGCTGGTGAAGTATTGTTCGAGCGTAAGTATGAGCATATCCCTGTGAATACCCCATTACCCAATGGTACAGAGATTAGCATGCCTTATGTTACATCTAATAAGGACGAAATTAAATACTTAACTGAGTTTGCTGAGCATTGCGGCTTAGTCGAAATCACTAAGGGGTAAATCATGGCACTAGGGGATATTATAGCTACAGTAATCGACATTACAGGTCGTCCTGATAAGGAAGTCTATATGCGCGCAGCTATAGATTCCCTAGTGCGTATGCTTGCAGGCATAAGAGACAATCCCATAAGTCTAGTTGACGCGCCACAACAGGTAGACCCTGCACTTTTAGTGCATTCCATTCCTGTACCAGCAGACTTACGAGAGGTCGCTTATATTAGACCTAACTTATATAATGCACTGCTAACCCGTATTACGCCTCAGAAGGCATTCATTAACGGATTACCAGTGACAAATTGTTACTACCGTAGCGGTAACAACATTATCGTGAACCTACAGCAAGGGCATCAGGTTAGCACTCTATTATTCGGGTATTATGCGCATCCTGCTGCGCTAGTATTGGATACAGATACTAACTGGGTAGTACAGGATTATCAGGATGTTTTGATTGATTTGTTAAGTGCTAAGGTATTGCGTGTGACTGGCGATGTACAAAGTGCTAACGGTCTGGAAGCTGGCGTTAAGTTACGCATTCAACAGCTCATGGACTTCACAGAATCTGATGTAAGGATTTAAGACTATGCTAGGGAATGCTAAGGCATTTGATAAGCCTAAGGGTGCGGCTAAGGCTGCACCAGTTGCTCCACCTCCTCCTCCAGCATTAGGGACTATTACAGGGGCGTCTGTTGCCGCTATCCCATTCTCTGATTGGGGTGGTGTGCTTATGGATGACCCTATAGCCTTGTCCTTTGATGGCAACTGGCTGGGTATTGGTGTAGACGCAAACAACTCAAATAACCTATTGCATATCCCTACATTATTTAACTGCCCCAATACTAACTTATCGGTTGGTATAGGCTCGTTTGCAGGTGATAGCATAACTACTGGGTTGGAGAATGTAGCCCTAGGTAATCACGCAGGGTTCAGCAATAGCACTGCTAATTACAATACTTCCGTAGGCAGTTACGCAGGCTTCCAGAATCAGACTGGTATAGAGAATATAAGCTTCGGGCATTTTGCAGGTAAGAATAACCTAACAGGTTCTAATAACATTGCTATAGGAGGTAGTGCTTTACTAACTGCCTCAGCGCTAAGTGATACCATATCTGTAGGTAGGGGCTCATTGAAGGCACTTACTACGGGGGTAGGTAATCTGGCTATTGGCTCAAGCACCTTAGCTTCTCAGGTAACTGGAATGCAATGTACGGCTATCGGTTATCGCGCCCTATTCCTTAACAAGGCTAATTATAATCTCGCTCTAGGCGGTATGGCAGGCCACAGTACCACCACAGGTACTGGCAATGTTTATATAGGTTATAACTCTGGGCTATCAGGTTCAACTGGAAGTAATAATACTGCCCTAGGCGTAAACGCCTTGAAAAATATCACAACGGCTACCAATAATATTGCTATAGGCGGTAACGCTTTAATATCAGCCAATGGTACTGGTAATGTGGGCATAGGTCAACGCACCTTACAGTTCTCTAGCGTAGGTAATAATGTAGCTATTGGGGATTCTGTACTAGCCCAGTGTACCACTGGTACACAGAATGTATCTATTGGTAGGGATTCGGGGCAACAGTTAACCTCAGGCACTGGCAATACCTTACTAGGTGCTGGTGCAGGGAAAGCTAACACTACAGGCAGCTATAATACGCTTGTAGGTGCATTTCCTATGCAACTAGGCTCTACTGGGGGAAGCAATACCTTAATTGGCGCATTCGCTGGACGCTTTCTTAAGACTGGCAGCAATAATTCATTCCTAGGCTACGGCGCAGGTATGTATAATAATGGACTACGGAATGTGTTTATAGGTTACATGACAGGTAGTGCAGCTACTTCTGCTAATGTAAGCGATACATTACTAATTGGATACAATACCGCTAAGCCCGCCTTAATACAAGGTGAGTTCATTAACCAGAATGTAGGTTTATCAACTAGCAGCTATGGGGGTGGTAAGGGAGTACTAGCTATGATGAATGCAGTAACTGCCCCCTTGACAAACCCAGTTGGTGGGGGTATTATATACATAAGCGCTGGAGCTTTGTACTACAAAGGTAGTGCAGGCACAGTAACCCAATTAGCTTTAGCTTAGGAGCATTACAATGCGTGACTTCAAATTCGGCATTCAAAAGGTAATCAAATTGCCTATAGGGGTAAGTATAGAGTATTTTCATCTAGCACATTTAATGGATGATTATGAGACCTCTACCTTATCATGCACATTAAAACCTTACATCAGTAAGGCGATTGCCTTAGGTGGGGCAGAACCTCTAGACCTATCTTCAATGCCTGATATGGTACTAAACTTCCATTACCCTAGTAAGTCTGTAACGAGTCGCTACAGTGATGAGAAGGCTATCCTAAAGCATATTATCGCCACCGAGCCTATGTTTAGCGGGGGTACGATAGTATGAATGCTAAGGTTACATTAACCCTTGATGAAGCTAAGCGAGTAGCTGAAGTATTAGCAGAATGCACTGGGGCTAATGCTGCCCGTGCCTTTGTATTTATGGAACAGTTGATAATTGCTGCGCAACAGGAAGCCTCAGATGACGATTGAAGCTACTCGTCTAGAGGTAGAGCATATGAAGGGACAGCTAGACTCTATGGCTGAGGGGCAGTCTGAAATTAAAAAGGAGCTTAAAGGTATAAATAAGCTTTTAAGTCATGTGGTAGCCTTGCAAGAGGCTAATGCACTCATCCAAGCTGAAGTGTCTAAACTTCGTACTAAATCTCATACTCATGCACAAACCTTACAGATTCAAGAACTTAAGTTAGCGCACATCGAAAAGGAGCTTGAGATTATCACTACTAGGGTAAAGGATACGGAAAACTCAGAGGCTAAGTTGAAAGTGGATACAGCTAAAAATACAATGGTAGCTTCAGGCGTTCTCATGCTTATATTCAGCCTAGCACTATACTATATTAAAGGATAAGGAGATTATTATGCAAAGAGCACAAGATTTGATTATTAAGCACGAGGGTATTCGTGATATGCCCTATAAGGACTCCGCAGGTATATTGACTATTGGCGTGGGGCATAATCTAACCTCTGCACCCTTACATCCTAAGGTAGTTCAGCTTATGTTTGCCATTGATTATGATAATGCTTATGCAGCTGCTAGCCTATACCCATGGTTTCAAGGTCTGGGTGATGTACGGCAAGCGGTAGTAGTGGATATGATTTTTAACCTAGGTGCTACAGGATTTAGTAAGTTTGTTAAGTTTCAGGCTGCCTTATCTAAGGGTGACTATGTAACTGCTGCTGCAGAACTTAAAAACAGTAAATGGGCTACCCAAGTAGGGGTTAGAGCTACAGACCTAGAAACTATGATGCTTACAGGAAAGTGGTTATAATGGCATTCGACCCTTTAACAGGTATCCTAGATATTGGAGGCAAGCTTATTGATAAGCTCCTCCCAGACCCTGAAGCTAAAGCTAAGGCTAATCTCGAGCTCGCTAAACTCGCAGAGAAGGGTGAATTTGATGGTTTGAAGTTGCAGATGAGTGCTATTGTTGCCGAGGCTAACAGTGAAGACCCTTGGACTAGCCGTGCCCGCCCTTCATTTCTATATGTAATGTATGCTATGATTCTAGCTGCTATCCCTATGGGTTTCCTCATGGCGTATAATCCTGCAGTAGCAAAAGATGTGATTGCTGGTATGAAGGATTGGCTAGCTGCCATCCCCGACCCTATGTGGGCGTTGTTTGGCACTGGCTATCTAGGCTATACCGCAGCTCGTGAAGTAGGTAAGCATAGCAAGAATAAATGGGGGAAGTAATATGCCACAAGCATTACCAGTTGATGCCTATCCTATAGCTACGCAGGACGGCAAGCAAATCCATTTGGATATGGTACGGGTGCTTACATTGCACTCCGTGACCTTTAATATCACTACAGGTACAGCCCTCGATACAGCCCCGTTCGTACAGGACGGGGTTTTTGTGCTTTACGCTACAGAGGACTGCATCGTAGACTTTGTAGGGGTAGCCGTTAAGCCTGCTGCTGGGCAGGCTGCCCTATTCATATCCGCTGGCGAGCGCGTGACTTGTATGCTACCTCCTGCAGCTACAGGCTTTAGTGCTATTGGTATCTCTGTAGCGGGTACTCTATATATACAGCAAATCTCAGCCTTCGCAGGCTTAGCAAATGATGTTACACTAGGAAATCAATAATGACTAAGAAAACTTATCCCGTAGACCTAAGTATCCCTGTCTTTCCTTTTGGGCAGGAATATCATCCTGATAAGGCAGAGCCTGGTATGGAAGCTGGTAGGTTAGCAGTACCCCCAAAGCTTACTCCTTTAGATATTCAGAATGTATTGCCTACACCCTTAGGTTACGCGTCCTTCTTTGGTTCTAATGATTTAGGACTTCCTAATCTGCCTGAGGGTACGGAGCGTATATTCACCTACTTGGACGCTGCAGGTAATAATTTCATCATAGCTCTAGGTATGTATGGGGCGTATGTATCTAGGGACGGTATTACTTGGGACATTACTGAGGGGTTAGCTCTGCCTACTGGACAATTACAAGGTCTAGTGCGTAATTCTGTATCCGCAGCCATACTTACGGTTACCCATCATCAGCCTCTGGCTATGCCCCCTGCTGATACTGTACTTGCAAATCATAACTTTGCTAGTCAACGCTTAGGTTATGACTCCTCTTATTTCTTAGCTAGCGGTGCACTGCATCCTTTAGGTATGCCCTTAAATAGTACCCTACCCTTGTATATAGCTTATGCGCCAGTAAATAATGGCTACTATGCTCCTAAGCGTATTGATATGCCTTACGATAGTGCCTATACGCCTACTACATCCTATGCATATACAAGGGATACGCATACCATAGACCTAGCCGGTATGACAGTAGTAGCTGGGCATACATATCAACTTACGAATTACTATTCAGACGCCTTATATACTGCGCAGGCTGGAGATACGGCTACTCAGTTACGAGATGGACTACTGGCTAACCTGCTCGGTAACCAAGCTTCAGGTACGGTAAAGGCTGACGGAGCTACCAGAATTCAAGTGCATGAAGCTTCACCCTACAGTTCCGCCCGTAAAGTATCGTTATTCGACCTTACAGCTGCACAGGCTGCAGTAGGTACTCTAGTAGGTACTCTTGACGGCTCAGCTGTTTCATTGAAGCGTAGAGTGTTAGACCTTTCGGCTCACAGGGGTAAGGTATGTTATGCGGTATTTAGTTATGTAGGTGCTGGTACTCCTAGCCGTTATGAAAGCTTCCAATTTGCCATGGATTATGTAGAGTTGGGGGATTCTTTAAGCTATTTTTATCCTCTGAGTAATGGCTTAGGTACAAAAGTATTCTTCCCTTGCCTAGGCTATCAATTCGAAGCTGCTAAATATTCGGTAGCTCTAGGCTGGAAGGTTGATATATATGCAACCAATGTAGCCACTCTTATGCCATTTAGCTTCTGGGACAGGAATACAATGACCTGCCTAGGATGGAGTAGTTCTAAGGTACAGCCTAATGAAAAATTGCATTGTATCAACCTTGCAGGCAGTGCTACCGTAACAGTACCTGCTACTACATTGGCGAATACACTATACAATACTACTACTTTAAAGACTCAGATGGTAACTGCCCTGAATACGGCTATCCCTACCCTAAATGCCAAGAATCTACTAGATTTAGCTCCCACAAGCGCCAGCTTTATGGTATTTGACGCCCAGCCTTCCCCAGTTTATGTGCTTCCTTCGCCTAGTGCCTCGAATCATACCCTAAGTTGGCATAATGGGGTTAATACATTTGATGGCGTCAATGGCTTAGCGGACTGGGCAGTACAAGACAGTGTAATTGCAGGTAACTCTATTACTGCATTAAGGTTCTCAGGGACTGCTAACCTAGTACCTACGGATGTATATGCCCTAATCTCTGGTGGTGAGCCTTGCCCTATTACTGACCCGTTAGGTATTTGGACTGACGCAAATTATCACTTTACTGGTGCTCAGATTAACGCAGCTATTACTGCGGGTACTACACTATTTACTCATTGTCGTGATTCTGCTACCTACTTATTCAGGTTTGGGAATAGTGGCGTAGCTCATCCTGTTACCGTAACCCTATCTAATATCTCAGGTAGTGCTCATGGTATGGATTATATGGGGCATGCAGAGAACTTTTATATTGACTACCCTGCAGGAGGTACTATATTATCCGTAGGTGGGGATAAGGGAGGTACTCTACAGAAGCTCTTACAGACTTTCACTGGCACGGCTAATGACTGGTGGCGTATGGGACATAGGTTCACTACGCCTGGCGCTACCACAGACTACCTTACAAGGCTAGGTGTAACCAACTTCCAGCAAGACCCTACACCCGCCTCTACAGTATCGGACTGGGTTAGTCTTACATTACAGCCTGCAGGTACGAACCTTGAGGCTTTTGTAGATGTTGTGCCTGGAGCTTGGACTGCTAAGATGCCTGATACCTATGCTATGACTTTCCCTTATAATGCAGGGGCAGTGGCTACTTTTACACCCAATTATCAGTCTGTCAATAGGCTCTATATAAGCACCACGGCTACCATACCTACTGTGAACTCTTGGTCATACGCCGTATTAAAAAATACTCTATATTGTTATCGTCAAGGGCTAGGCTATGTGCTTACCCTAGATTTAGCTACTGGTGCATGGGCACACCTTACGCCTACTTTTATCAATCTAGCGCAAATGCAAGGCATTTGTGCTGCTCGTGGGCGCATGATGGCATGGGATAGTACTAACTCTGTCTACACCTCATCCGCACTAGACCCTATGGACTTCACACCTAGTCTGAAGACCCGTGCTAATGTAACTAAGGTCGATGCATTGGTAGGTAACATTGTTTCCGTGCTTCCTATGGAAGAAGGGTTTGTCATCTATGCTACGGGTAGTATCGTACTGGCTAAATATGTAGGAGGAACTACTACATACTCATATAAGCTGCTAACTGATAGGGAAGGAGTACTAAATGCTTTAGCGGTTACTGTAGGTGACCCTCAGACTCACTTCGCATACACAGGGGAAAGATTGATTGAGGTGAGTGCTAGGGGGGTTAGAGCAATCTCAAATGAACTGTCTGCATATGCTAAGCAGTCTCTTGTAACCCCTAGGCTAGATTTTCTTGAGGGCAAGTACCTTGCCATTAGTCTTACGCCCACCACGGCTAATAATGTAAGGCAGCATGAGGTTATATACTTAGGCAGGAGCTTACAATATGGTATGGGCGGTAATCCTCCAGCAGACCCTATACGAAACCCTAGTTTCAACATGGCAGATGCTACTGGTTGGTGGGATATTAACTATACCGTACTAGCTCCACTGACTCTGAACAATACCTATAAGTATAATTATAGCCTATGGAATACAGCAGCTAATCCTACTGGTACTCCTCCGGGGCTAGAAGTACAGGCAGGTTTGACTTATACTCCTTATGTAGGGGATATGATTACTCCTGCAGATTATGTAGCCTTTAACGCTCAGTTATTATCTGATTATATTATACCCGAAGGTACTACTACCTCTGGGGTTAGAGTAGCTGTTAAAGATGCGACTTATAATAGTGTGCACCTTAAGTTTGATAACCAGAAGTTACTCGAGCCCTATGGCAGCCTTAGGGTAGCTCAACTTAGTCGTATAGATTCCTTTACCTTAGAGCTCTTGGCAGGCATAGCAGATTTTGCTGGTAAGGTACTGGATACTACTGTGCCTGACGGGGTAAGCACTACCTATACAGGCGGCAAGTGGAAAACCCTGCCTAACAATGCTTATGGACAGCCGCAAGGTACTACCGAACCTCTAGACTTTACAGTTACTTTCCAGACTTACCAATTTCCTTGGGGTACTAAACTCAACACTACTTATGCCTTAGCTTCTTACTCTTATGTAGTTACAAACTTTAATGATGTGCAGTACTTCTCAGACCCTGTAGCCGCTGAGGCTTATTGGAATAAACATTATTCTGTTGATGGTGGTAGTATGCAGGAGATGTATAATGGGGAGGCTATAATAAGCCTAGGTTACACTTATGCAGACCCTACGACTAACACATATTATCACTAC
>Ga0256829_1000465_pt1 | contig 40968 bp, 38 predicted proteins | sample 131447metaG_FD_185979 | JGI IMG/M metagenome (GOLD analysis project Ga0256829, IMG submission 185979) | Hydrothermal vent microbial communities from Lau Basin, Pacific Ocean - 131-447 | ecosystem: Environmental > Aquatic > Marine > Hydrothermal vents | place: Pacific Ocean: Lau Basin | collected... | reverse complement strand
GCCACGGCAAGGCAACGCCCGAACACGGCATCAGCACGCCGCGCTACACGTAAAACGGCATCACCATGGCGCCAAATGTGCGCGAATTGCCACTCGGCGGTAAACGTCATGAATAAAGCAGGCTAGGGATGCTCTGAACAAGTCTAGCGGCGCAAGCCAACCACTTGCGACATGGCCGACCCATGGACGTGATGCCCAAACGTTTCATACATGCCTGCAGGACAGCTGCCAGCGAGCTGGAGCTGAGCGTGACGCCGTGGCGGGTCGTGCTGCTGCCTTCAAGCAAATGCCTGGTGGCCGAACTGTGGATCGAGGGATTCGGATCACCGCGCGGCTTGCTGCTGTTCAGCAGCCATGAGCAACTCGAGGGCTATGCCGAAGAACTCAAGCGCGAGTGCTGGGCTCATGTGGTGCTGGCCGCCGACCATGGCAGCGAGCCGACCCATGCGCATATCATGCAGCACTTGCGATCCTGGGGCTGGTTTGGTGCCGTTGAACGCATGCCGAGTTGGTTGATCAGCGTCTGAGGCACGCACCCTGTCAGCCCGAGACTGTCTTGCGGGCCTGCCTGTCCAGCGCCCAGGTGACGTGCTCGCGCACCAGAGCCGAAGGGTGCCCGGCACGTGACTGCAGGGCAGCGAGGATTTCCGGCGAGCGTGGCGCATTGCCCAGCGCCACTGCGATGTTGCGCAGCCAGCCCTCATAACCGGTGCGCCGGATCGCCATGCCTTCGGTGCGCTGCAGGAAGGTGTCCTCGTCCCAGGCGAAAAGATCCACGAGACGTGCGCCATCGAGTGCATGGCGGGGCGCAAAATCCGGTTCGCTGGTGAGGGTGGCGAACTTGTTCCAGGGGCACACCAACTGGCAGTCGTCGCAGCCGAAGATGCGATTGCCGATTGGGGCACGCAGCGGCTCCGGAATCGGACCCTTCAGCTCGATGGTCAGGTAGGAAATGCAGCGCCGCGCATCCAGCCGGTAGGGCGCGAGGATGGCTTGCGTGGGGCAGATGTCGATGCAGCGCCGGCAACTGCCGCAATGGGCACTGGCCGGTGCATCGAGCGGCAGCGGCAGATCGGTGAACAACTCGCCCAGCAGGAACCAGGAACTGGCGCGGCGGTGGAGCAGCAGGGTGTGCTTGCCGATCCACCCCAGTCCGGCATTGCGTGCCAGGGCCTTTTCCAGCACCGGGGCCGAATCGACGAATGCGCGGTAGCCGAAGGGACCGATGGCGCTGGCGATGCGTTCGGCAAGTTTCTGCAGGCGTTTGCGCATCAGCTTGTGGTAATCGCGACCCAGGGCGTAGCGGGCCACGTAGCCACGCTCGGGCTGCTCAAGCACCTTCCACGCGGCATCGACACCATGCGGCAGGCAGTCCATGCGAACGCAGATCACGCGCAATGTACCCGGATGCAGAGCGTCCGGTTGGCTGCGCATGCTGTCGTGGCGGGCCATGTAGCCCATCTCGCCGTGAAGGCCCTGGTCCAGCCAGTCATCCAGATGGGCAGCGTCGGCTGACAGGTCGGTGCCGGTGATCCCCATATCGGCGAAACCCAGCTCGCGGGCCCATGTCCGTATATCGGCAACCAGGGCCTGGGGGTCGACATGGTCGGGAAGGGCGGACATGCGGGCATTGTAGAGGCACCTGTCGGCCACGTTGGCAAACGCCGGGTGCGTGCAATCCCCTTGGCCTGTCGACTCGACAGCTTGCCAGACCTGCCTTGTTCGACGCACAAGGCGTCTGCGCGCAGACAGGAGGGTGGGGCCTGCGTAGACTTGAGCTGTACATCCCCAGGCTTTTTCACACATGAGTATCGTGCCCGATCATGCCCTGTATACCGTTGCCCAGGTGCGGGCCATGGACCGTCATGCCATCGATATCAATGGCATCCCCGGCTACGAACTGATGCAGCGCGCGGCAAGGGCAGCCTGGTGCGTGCTGGAACAGACCTGGCCCCGGGCGCGCCAGCTGGTGCTTTTGTGCGGTGGTGGCAACAACGGCGGGGATGCCTTCCTGCTGGGGACGCAGGCGCTAAAGTGCGGTCGGGATGTCGTAGCCGTGGCGCTGGGTGCCATGGACGAGGGCGCCGGTGATGCCGGCCGGTCACGGCAGGCCTTCGTCGAAGCCGGGGGAACCCTGCTCGCGGCAGAAGGACTTGCCGCCTTGCCGGCGGCGGACGTGATCGTGGACGGCCTGTTCGGTACCGGACTCAAGCGTGCGCCGGATGGCCGTGCTGCGGCCCTGATCCGTCTGGCCAATGCACATCCGGCACCGGTGCTGGCCCTGGACGTGCCTTCCGGGCTGGATGCCGACAACGGCGAGGCTTTCGATCCGGCCATCCGTGCGACGGCGACAGTCAGCTTTGTTGCCCACAAGCGTGGACTGTTCACAGGCCAGGCGGGTGATTGTTGTGGACGGATCGTGCTGGAAGACCTGGACCTGCCGGCACGCCCGGCGGTGCTGGGTCAGCCTGATGCCAGGTTGCTCCAGGTCGATGCGCTGCCGCCGCGTCCGCGCGCCAGCCACAAGGGCGATTACGGGCATGTGCTGGCGCTTGGTGGCGATCTGGGCATGGGCGGCGCCATCCGCCTGTGCAGCGAGGCTGCCTTGCGATGCGGGGCCGGTCTGGTCAGCGTGGCCACGCGCCAGGCACATCTGCTCGCCCTGCAGGCGGCGCGTCCGGAGTTGATGGCGCACGCGGTCGAGGATCAAGCCGATCTGGAGCCCTTGTTCGCGCGCGCCAGCGTGCTGGCGCTGGGTCCGGGGCTGGGTCGGGGCGAATGGGGACGCGCGATCTGGCAGGCCGCGCTCGGGCAGGACATGCCCACGGTGCTCGATGCCGATGCGCTCAACCTGCTCGCCGAGCACCCCGTCCCTTTGCATGCGGCGTGCGTGGTGACGCCGCATCCGGGCGAGGCGGCGCGGTTGCTGCAGGCGACCACCCGGCAGGTCCAGGCCGATCGCTATGCCGCCGTGCGGAACCTGGCCCGGCGTTACGGGGTGGTCGCGGTACTCAAGGGCAGCGGGACGCTGATCGCCGATCCGGACGGGCAGGTGGCGGTATGCCCCTGGGGCAACCCGGGCATGGCCAGCGCCGGCATGGGGGATGTGCTGTGTGGTGTCATTGCGGCCATGCTGGCACAGGGTCTGCCGGCCCGGGAAGCCGCCTGTCTGGGCGTCGGGATACATGCGCGCGCCGGTGACCGGGCGGCGGCCCGGGGTGGTGAGCGCGGCCTTCTGGCCGGGGACCTGATGTGCGCACTGCGCGAGGTGGTCAATGGCAACTAGCCAGCGAACATTGCAGGTGCATCTTCCCGATGCCCGGTCGACTGATGCCATGGGTTGCCGTCTGGCCGATGCGTCCGCCGGGCAGGGTCTGGTGGTCTACCTCGAGGGCGACCTGGGTTCCGGGAAAACGGCACTGGCACGCGCCTGGCTCAAGCGGCTGGGGGCTGGCGAGCGCATCAAGAGCCCGACCTACAGCCTGGTCGAGCCGTACATCCTGGCCGATGGCCAGCCGGCTTGGCATCTGGATCTGTATCGCATTGGCGATCCCACGGAACTGGAATGGCTGGGGCTCGATGCACTCGCCGATCCGGCGGGACTGGTACTGGTGGAGTGGCCGGGTCGCGGTCGCGGCGCCTTGCCGCCACCGGACCTGACGTGCGAGTGGACCCTGGCGGGAGAGGGGCGTGATCTGTGCATCCGGGCAGGCAGTGCGCGGGGCTGTCGCGTACTGGAGCAATTAAGTGATTGATAACAAACAATTAAACCGGTTGGGTGGGCGCGCGAAGCCGGCGCCATGATGCAAAGGTAACTTCTGACAAAGTGCCCGCAGGTCATGGATTCAAAAGGAAAAACTCTTGCATATTCCGTGTGCTTGGGTTATCTAGACTCCCCATGAGGGGAGTGCGCCGACCCGTGTTGAGGCTTTTCATCGCGCTGGCGATGCTGCTTGCCGCGAATGCGGCATGGGCCGCCGCGCCCGCACGCGTGCAGTCGATGCGTGTGTCCGGCGATGCGCACCGGATGCGTGCCGTGTTCGAACTGTCTGCGCCACTGCAATACAAGCTCTTTCAATTGTCCGGGCCCGACCGGGTGGTGCTCGATTTCAGCCGCGCGCAGCTGGGCAGGGATTTCCAGGCGCCCGATGCCCTCGGCCTGCTCGAGGATGTGCGTAGCGGACACCATGGCAGGCACGGTCTGCGCGTGGTTCTGGACCTGAAGGCGGGAGTACAACCGAAGAGCTTCCTGCTCGATCCTTCGCAAGGGCATGGGTACAGGCTGGTGCTGGACCTGGAAAGCCGCACGGCAAGCCATGCTTCCGTGACCTTGCCCAGCGGCGAACGCAAGGTGCTGGTGGCCATCGATGCCGGCCATGGCGGCAAGGACACCGGTGCGCGAGGACCGCACGGACTGGACGAAAAAACCGTCACGCTAGCGATTGCCAAGCGTCTTGCTGCGCTGATCGACCGGCAGCCGGGCATGAAAGCCATGCTGACGCGTACCGGTGATTACTACGTGCCGCTGGAAAAACGCTTCGAGATTGCCCGTGAACACAAGGCCGACCTGTTCGTGTCGATCCATGCCAATTCCTGCCCGCACCACTGCGATGCGCGCGGTGCTTCGGTCTGGGTGTTGTCCACGCACGGCAAGGAGAGCGAGGCCGAGCGCTGGATGGCGCGCAGCGAGAATGCTTCCGAATGGGTGGGCGGGGTGCCGCTGAACAACAAGAGCCACACGCTGGCCGCGGTGTTGCTGGATCTGTCCCAGGGCGCAAGCATGCAGGCCAGCAAGCAGGTCGGCCACGACGTGCTTGGTGCGCTCAAGGGCATCATTCCGCTGTACAAGGCGAGCGTCCAGCATGCCAATTTCGTGGTGCTGCGCTCACCTGACGTGCCCTCGATCCTGGTCGAGACCGCGTTCATCAGCAACCGCAGGGACGAGCGCCTGCTGCGATCGCCGAGATACCGCGCGAAAATGGCGCAGGCCATCATGACCGGCGTGCGGCGTTACTTCGAGACCACGCCCCCGCAGGGCACGTGGTTTGCCGCGCAATGGGCCAGGAAGCATGGCGTCAAGCTGGCGGTCCGCGGCCACGACCGGTCGGCCGGCAAGGGCAATTCCGCCGATGCCGGCGTGCAGGACCTGCATCGCGTCAGCAGTGGCGAGACACTCTCGGGCATTGCGCATCAGTACGGTGTCAGTGTCAGTGCCATCAAGAGCGCAAACAACCTGGACGGCAGCATGGTCCGTGCCGGCAGCATGCTGGCCATCCCGCCCGGTTGAGCGGTTTCTCCGGCACCTTTCGCCGCTGGTATTCTTGGCGACCTGCTGCACGAGGCCGCCATGCCCGACATCCGACCGCTGCCCCCCGAGTTGATCAACCAGATTGCCGCAGGCGAGGTCATCGAACGGCCTGCCTCGGTCGTCAAGGAACTGGTCGAGAACAGTCTCGATGCCGGCGCGCGGCGGATCGAGGTGGAAATCGAAGCCGGTGGGGCGCGCCTGATCCGCGTGCGTGACGACGGCCATGGCATCGATGCCCGGCAATTGCCGCATGCCGTGGCATCGCATGCCACCAGCAAGATCGCCAGTTTCGACGACCTCGAGCACGTGGCGACCATGGGTTTTCGTGGCGAGGCGCTGGCCTCGATCGCTTCGGTATCGCGATTTGTCCTGACCTCGCGCCCCCACGATGCCGCGCACGCCGTTCGCATCGAGGTCGAGGGCGGGCGGATCGGCGAATCCCTTCCGGCTGCCCATCCGGTGGGCAGTTGCGTGGAGGTCCGTGACCTGTTCTACAACGTGCCGGCCCGGCGCAAGTTCCTGCGCACCGAACGCACCGAATTCGGGCGCATCGACGTCCTGCTCAAGACCCTGGCGCTGGTGCATCCGGAGGTGGCCTTCAACCTCGACCACAACGGTCGTCGCGTGCGCCTGTGGCGCCCTGCACACGACGAGGAGGCGGCACTGTCGCGCGTGAGCGAGGTGCTGGGCGACGATTTTGCCGCAGCCTGCCTGCGCATCGACCAGCAGGCCGCGGGCATGCGGCTGAGCGGATGGGTCGGGTTGCCGACGGCCTCACGCAACCAGCCGGATCAGCAGTATTTCTACGTCAATGGCCGCATGGTGCGCGACAAGGTGGTCGCGCATGCCGTGCGGCAGGCCTACGAGGATGTGCTGTTCCACGGCCGCCACCCGGTCTTCGTGCTTGGGCTGGAACTGGACCCGGCTGGGGTGGACGTCAATGTGCACCCGGCCAAGAGCGAGGTGCGCTTTCGCGAGCAACGGCTGGTGCACGATTTCCTGTTCCGCACCCTGCATGAAGCGCTGGCACGGACACGCGCAGGTCATGTGGCATCGCAACCGGTGACGCCACTGGCCGGGACGCAGGGCGCCTTGCCCGCAACGGCGTCGACGGCACATGCGTATGGACACGGGCAGGTTACAGGCGCCGCGCAATCGGGCCTGGCGCTTGGCGTGCGTGATGCGCCGTTGGGTGAATACAGGGCCTTGCTTGGTGGTGCACCACGTGTCGTACTTCCGGCTGCGGATGAAGACGGCGAGATCCCGCCGCTGGGCTTTGCCCTGGCCCAGCTCAAGCAGGTATTCATCCTGGCCGAGAATGCGCACGGCCTGGTGCTTGTGGACATGCACGCCGCGCACGAGCGCATCACCTATGAACGGATGAAGCGGGCGCGCAACGAGCGCGGCCTGCGCACGCAAATGCTGCTGGTGCCGCTGGTGCTGTCGCTGGCGGCGCGCGAGGCCGAAGCCGCCGAGGAATATGCCGACACCCTGGCTGGCTGGGGTCTGGAGCTGTCCTGCACCGGTCCGACCCAGGTCACCGTGCGCCGGTTTCCTGCCATGCTGGACGGTGCCGATGTCGCGGAGCTGACCCGCGACGTGCTGTCCGAACTGGCCCGTCATGGCAGCACGCGCAAACTGGAGGAATTCGACAACGCCCTGTTATCAACCATGGCCTGTCACGGTTCGGTGCGCGCCGGCCGGCGACTGGAGCGCGCCGAGATGAATGCCCTGCTGCGCGACATGGAAGCCACCGAGCGTTCAGGGCAGTGCAACCATGGTCGCCCGACCTGGGTGCAACTGGGGATGCATGAACTGGACCGCCTGTTCGACCGTGGACGGTAGTCGGCGCGCAAAAGCAGGGCGCGCCCCCTTGTAGGAGGCCCGGCAGGGCCGACCGGGATGCAGGTTTGGCCCGTACTGTCACGGCTTCCGCCGTTCCCACAAACGCAGGTCCATGCTCTCGTAGGAGGCCCGGAAGGGCCGACCGGGATGCCGGTTCCGCCCATACCTGTCACGGCTTCCGCCGTTCCCACAAACGCAGATTCACACCCTCGCAGGAGGCCCGGAAGGGCCGATCGCGATGCCGGTTCCGCCCGCACTGTCACGGCTTCCGCCGTTCCTACAAACGCAGGTCCATGCTCTCGTAGGAGGCCCGGAAGGGCCGACCGGGATGCCGGTTCCGTCCGTACATGTTACGGCTTCCGCCGTTCCCACAAACGCAGGTCCATGTTCTCGTAGGAGGCCCGGAAGGGCCGACCGGGATGCGGGTTCCCCCGCACTGTCACGGCTTCCGCCGTTCCCACAAACGCAGGGCGCGTCCCCTTGTAGGAGGCCTGGAAGGGCCGACCGGGATGCCGGTTCCGCCCATACCTGTCACGGCTACCCTGGTTCCCGAACGGCTTGCATCTATACTGGCCTTCCCTCGCCGGAGAGTTCCCATGCTTCGTACCCTCATCGTGATCGCAAGCCTTTTCGGAGTCACCGCCGTGCATGCCAGCGATACCTATACCCAGCAGATCGAGCACTGGCGCGCCGAGCGCCTGGCCAGTCTCACCGCACCTTATGGTTGGCTCAGCCTGGTTGGACTGCCGTGGTTGCACGAGGGGACCAACACGGTCGGAAGCGCTGCGGACAACGCCATCGTCATCGCCTCCGCGCCCGCGCACCTGGGTACGGTGGACTGGCATGCCAACGGCACGGTCACGGTGACGCTCGATCCCGGAAGCAAAGCCGGCATCATCGGTACGTCCGAACGTCACGCGGTCATGCTCGATGACAGCCATGACAAGCCCACCACGGTGCGTTTTGGCAGCACCGAGTTCTATCTGGTCACGCGCAACGGCCGCAAGGGACTGCGGGTGAAGGACAGCCAGGCGCCCACGCGCACGCACTTCGCCGGGCTGGATTATTTCCCGATCGATCCGGCCCTGCGCATCACCGCGCGATGGACAGCTTTCCATCCGCATCACGAACTGAAGATGGGCAACGAGATCGGCGGCATCGACACCTACCCGGTGCCCGGCAAGGCAGAATTCGAATTCAATGGCCACACCTACAGCGTGGAACCGGTGATCGAGGTACCGGGTGACAAGCAGTATTTCCTGGTGTTTGCCGATCAGACCAGCGGCAAGGAAACCTACGGTGCCGCGCGTTTTCTCTACATCGATCCGCCCGCGCCGGGAAGCAACACCGTGGTGATCGACTTCAACAAGGCCTACAACCCGCCGTGTGCCTTCACCCCTTATGCCACCTGCCCGCTGGCACCGCCGGAGAACCGTCTCGGCTTCCGCGTCACCGCCGGTGAGAAGGTTTATCGGGGACCCAATCCGTAAAGCGGCCATGAAGGATGATGTCGCAAGCATCATCAGTCTGTACGAGCGTCATGCCGATGCCTTCTGCCGTGATCGCGGGCGCGGGCCGTGGGTCGAGCAGGCCTGGTTGCAGAGGTTTCTGGCATACCTGCCTGCATCTGCGCATGTCCTGGACATCGGCTGCGGCTGCGGCGTGCCGATGGCAGCGTTTCTGATCGAACGCGGTGTGGAGCTATCCGGTGTTGACAGTTCCGCGCGCATGATCGCCTTGTGCCGGGCTCGCTTTCCACGCCAGCACTGGCAGGTGGCCGACATGCGCGAGATGGAACCAGGACGCAGCTTCGACGGTTTGCTGGCCTGGGACAGTTTCTTTCACCTCGACCAGGCAAGTCAGCGCGCCATGTTCGCGTGTTTCGCCCGGCTTGCGAACCCTGGCGCGATGCTGATGTTCAACAGCGGCGCCAGGCAGGGCACTGCTGTTGGCCGCTATTGCGGCGAGCCGTTGTATCACGCCAGCCTGGCGCTCGAGGAGTACCGGATGTTGCTGCGCGGGCATGGTTTCACCGTCTTGCATCATGTGACCGAGGATCCTGACTGCGGTCAGCGCACGGTGTGGCTGGCACGGCGGTTATAAGCATCGAACCAGATCGACTTTGTCCGCGTCACCCCCGCTCGCTAGGCTGACGATTCGATCCCTAGTCTGTTCGCAGAGCGGATATCAACCATGCGCTTCGAAACCCAGGCCGTCCATGCCGGCTACAGCCCCGACCCGACCACGCGCGCCGTGGCCGTGCCCATTTACCAGACCGCGTCGTATGCCTTCGACGATGCCCGGCACGGCGCCGACCTGTTCGACCTCAAAGTGGCCGGCAACATCTACACGCGCATCATGAATCCCACCACCGCCGTGCTCGAGGCGCGGCTGGCGGCGCTGGAAGGCGGTGAGGCCGCGCTGGCACTGGCTTCGGGCATGGCGGCGATCACTGCCGCGATCCAGACCCTGGCGCGGGCCGGCGACAACATCGTCTCGGCAAGCACGCTCTATGGCGGCACCTACAACCTGTTTGCACACACCTTTCCCAACCAGGGAATCGAAGTGCGCTTTGCCGACCCACGTGATCCGCAGGCGCTGGCCGGGCTGATCGATGAGCGCACCCGCGCGGTGTATTGCGAGTCGATCGGCAACCCCCTGGGCAACGTCACCGACATCCCCGCACTGGCCGCGCTGGCGCATGCGGCCGGGGTTCCCCTGATCGTCGACAATACTGTGGCATCGCCCTACCTGCTGCGTCCCATCGAGCATGGCGCCGACATCGTGGTGCATTCGCTGACCAAGTACATCGGCGGGCATGGCAACAGCATCGGTGGCGTGATCGTGGATGCCGGGCGTTTCGACTGGACGCAACATGCCGACCGGTTTTCGCAGCTGGTGGAACCGGATCCCAGTTACCACGGTGTCAGTTACACCGAACAGTTCGGCAGCGTGGCCTTCATTGCCCGTGCCCGCGTGGTGCCGTTGCGCAACATGGGTGCGGCGCTGTCGCCGCTCAATGCCTTCCTTGTCCTGCAGGGCCTGGATACGTTGCCGCTGCGCATGGACCGCATTTGCGCCAATGCGCTGAAGATCGCGCAACATCTCGAACGGCACCCCAGGGTCGGCTGGGTGCGCTACGCGGCTCTGCCGGGACAGCCCGGGCATGAACTCGTGCAGGATCTGATGGGTGGCCGCGCCTCGGGCATTCTCAGCTTTGGCCTTGATGGCGGGCGCGAGGCCGGCGCCCGTTTCCAGGACGCGCTGCAACTGTTCACCCGTCTGGTCAACATCGGCGACTGCAAGTCACTGGCCTGCCATCCGGCCAGCACCACGCACCGCCAGTTGGGCCCGCAGGAGCTGGCCGCCGCGGGTGTGAGCGAGGACATGGTGCGCCTGTCCATCGGCATCGAACACGTTGACGACCTGATTGCCGACCTCGACCAGGCACTGGGGAAAAGCTGATCGTGCGGGGCCGTTTCCGATATCGGTCCCGGGGTGCGGGGATCTGCCGGGTCAATGCCCCTTGAATTGCGGTTTGCGGCGTTCCAGGAAAGCCTTGGTGCCTTCGCGCATGTCTTCACTGGAGAAGCAAAGCGCGAAGGCCTGGGTCTCGTAGTCCAGTCCCTGCTCGATGGCGCATTCGCCGCCGGCGAGCACGGCATCGAGGATTCCCGCCACGGCACGCGGGGCGCTGGCAGCCAGGTGGGCGCTCAGCGCATTCACGGTTTCGTCCAGCCGCTCCGCTTCGACCACCTCGTTGACCAGACCCAGCGAAAGGGCACGTGTGGCGTCGATCTGCCGACCGGTCAGGCACAGTTCCAGGGCCGCGCTGCGACCGGCCAGGCGCAGCAGCCGCTGGGTACCGCCAAAGCCGGGGATCAGCCCCAGGTTGACTTCCGGCTGGCCGAATTTTGCCTTGTCCGAGGCGATGCGGAAATGGCAGGCCATGGCCAGCTCCATGCCGCCGCCCAGCGCGTAGCCCTGCACCCTGGCGATGACCGGTTTGCCGAGCCGTTCGATGGTCAGCATCAGTGCCTGGCCCACGCGCGAGAAGGACTGCGCCTGCAGAGGCGTGTAGTCATGCATCTGGGCAATGTCGGCGCCGGCGACGAACGCTTTTTCGCCGGTGCCGGTAAGCACCACCACGCGCACCGCCTCGTCCTGGGCTGCCTGCGCAAAGGCGAGTGTCAGTTCGTTCAGGGTTTCGAGATCGAGGGCGTTGAGCTTGTCGGGCCGGTTGACCGCAAGCGTGCGCACGGCGCCTTCATCGTGACTGGTCAGGGTGCGATAGGCCATCGGCGGTTTCTCCGTGCAAACAAGGCTCCGATCATACCGCGAGGGAACCATTGTCACGTTGCGCAATCTCAAACCATGGGCTGCGTGCCCCTTTACGCTTGCACGTGGCGAATGTTCCACGTACACGTAGGGTTTCCGGAGTCGAGGTCATCGCTTGCATGAACATGCGTGGCATCCTGTTTCTGTTGTGGCTTGCCCCGGCAGCCGTGATGGCTGCCCAGCAGGGCAAGCCTGCCCGTTCCGCCACGGCGTCACCGCCTGCGCCGGCATTTGATCGCGGCAAGGCCTCCTACGCCGTTGGCTACCAGATCGGCATGCGGGTGGTGCAGGGACGGGACAAGTTCGATATCGACACCCTGGTCCGTGCCTTGCGTGATGCCTATGCCGGGCGTGCACCACGTGTTCCCGCGGCACAGATGCGCGAACAGCTGGCCTTGCTCGGGCAGCAATTGCAGCAGCGCGCGGCGGCAGACTTTCATCGCCTTGCCGAGGCCAATGCCAGGGCTGCGCGGACTTTCCTGAAGGCCAACATGAAGCGCCCAGGCGTGGTCAGCCTGGCCTCGGGCGTGCAGTACAAGGTGTTGCGGCCGGGGGCCGGCCCGCATCCGACCCTGAACAGCGTCGTGGTGGCCAATTACCGCGGCTCCCTGCTCAATGGCATGGAATTCGACAGCTCCTACGCACACGGCCACCCGGTGACATTTCCCGTTGGTCGCATGCTGCCCGGCTGGAAGGATGTGCTTCCGCGCATGCGCGTGGGCGCCCGCTGGAAAGTCTGGATACCGCCGCAACAGGCCTATGGCGAGCGCGGCGAGTTGCCGCGCATCGGGCCAAACGAAGTGCTGGTGTTCGAGATCGAACTGTTGCAGGTGAAGTGAAACGGCCCGCTACCGCTTCCATCGGATCGGGTCTGCGCTAGCATGCCGGGAATGAAGACCGAACACCGCACCGAAACCGATGGCGCGCCCCTGAGTCCGTGCGTGAATGTCTGTCGCCTCGATGTGAGGGGATGGTGCGTGGGCTGTCGTCGCAGCGCGGACGAGATCATGCGTTGGCGCGACATGAGCCAGGCCGAGCGCTGGCGCGTGATGCACGAGGTCCTGCCCAGGCGGTGGCAGGATTGATGGCCGACTCCCGGAGTGCGCTGCGCGCGGTATTGCGTCCCCTGGACGATCCGCCGCAGGCGCCGGGCTGGAATCATGCATGGATGCAGGATCTGATCGGCGACCTGCCGTTGCAGCCCGCAGCCGTGCTGATTCCCGTAGTCGAGACCGGGAACGGCGCGCAGGTCGTGCTGACCCGACGCACCGAGGAGCTTGCCCGGCATGCCGGGCAGGTGGCTTTCCCCGGCGGACGTGTCGATGCCTGCGATGCCGATGCGGTCGATGCAGCGTTGCGCGAAGCCGAAGAGGAAATCGGCCTTGCCCGCGAACATGCCGAGCCGGTCGGTTATCTGGAATGCTTTGAAACCATCAGCGGCTTCCTGGTGACTCCGGTCGTGGCCATGGTGGATCCTGCACACCCGCCGTGGAAGCCCGAGCCTGGCGAAGTGGGCGAGGTGTTCGAGGTCCCGTTGTCATTCCTGCTTGACCCCGGCAGCTTGCGACGATACACCATGCGTTACCGCGGCAGGTCGCGCGACATGGTGGAGTTTCGCTACGGCACGCACCGTATCTGGGGCGCCACGGCTGCCATTCTGGTACACCTGATCGAACGCATGGAAACCACGCCGTGAACAGTCCTCTCATCGACGCCCAGGCCCTTGTCACACGCACAGCGGACGACACGCTGGTTGTCGACTGCCGGTTCGACCTGGGTGATCCGCACAAGGGCTATCGCGACTATCTGCAGGGGCATATCCCCGGTGCGGTCCATGCCAGCCTTGACGAGGATCTTTCCGACCTTTCCAGGGTGAACGAGGGCGAAGGTCGCCATCCGTTGCCGGACAGTGAATCGTTTGCGCGAACCCTGGGTTCTTGGGGCTGGTCGCCGGGCATGTGCGTGGTGGCCTGCGATGCCTCGGGCGGTGCCATTGCCGCACGTCTCTGGTGGATGCTGCAGGCTGCCGGGATTTCTTCCCGCGTGCTCGACGGCGGTATTGCGGCCTGGCGCGAGGCCGGGTTCGAGTTGCAGCCAGGCCCGGTGCAGCGCACGCCGACGCGTGTCAGCTTGCAGATGGATGCCGCGCGACACCTGGGTACCGAAGCCTTGCAGCAGGGTCTGCGTGACGGCACGGTGCTGTTGGTCGATGCCCGCGCCGCTTCCCGGTTCCGTGGCGAGGAGGAGCCGCTGGATCCGGTCGCCGGGCATGTGCCGGGTGCCGTCAACCGTCCATTTGCAGACAATCTCGATACCCGTGGTCGCTTCCGGCCGGCGCCGGAGCTGGGTCGTGAATTTTCAGCGCTGCTGCAGGGCCGGGACCCGCGCGAGGTGGCCCATGCCTGCGGTTCCGGCGTGACCGCCTGTCACAACCTGCTGGCCATGGAGCATGCCGGCTTGCACGGTTCGCGCCTGTACGCGCCATCCTGGAGCGGATGGTGCAGCGACCGGTCGCGTCCGGTCGCTACAGGCGAAGCCTGAAGATGGCGCTTATCCGGGCTTGCCGTTCCTGCCGCCGCTCTTGAGCTTTGCCACCAGTGCCTGGAGCACGCTCTGGGTTTCCTCGCCGAACCAGCCGTCGAGAAAATCTTCCACCGGCAGGGCATCCAGATCCTCGAAAACGGCCGCAAGGTCGGCACGCGCCATGGCGCGGGTGGCGAGCATGGCGCGCGGGGGCAGGGCGAGCAGTTCGTGCATCCAGTGCACGGCCCGGGTGACGGTTTCGTCCACCGGTGCCAACTCGTCGACGAATCCGGCCTCCAGGGCCTCCTCGCCGGTCAGCATGCGGCCGGCGACCAGCAGGCGTTCCGCGCGGTAGGGTCCCACCACGCGGCGCAGGGCCATCTGGATGCAATCGGGAACGGTCAGGCCCACCTGCACCTCGTTGAGTCCGATGCGGAAGGGGCCGCGTGCCATCACGCGGTAATCACAGAACAGGGCAAGCACGGCTCCGCCGGCAGGGCTGTGGCCGGTTATCGCGGCCGTTACCGGCACAGGCGATCGCGCCAGTGTGGCGCACAGGGCGAAGAATCCGCGCCAGTATTCGCGCATGCCATCGCGATCGAGCGTCAACAGGAAGGGCACGTCCAGCCCAGCGGAGAACATGCCCTGCTGTCCGCTCAGTACGATGCCTCGAGCGCTCTCGCACGGTGCCTTTTCAAGGTGCTCGCGCAATGCAGCCACCAGCGTCGGGTCCAGCGCATTGACGGGCGGCCGGTTCATGCGCAGCTCGAGTACGCTGTCGTGGATAGTGGTCTCGATCATCGGCTTGCTCCGCTGGGCGTGACGGGGGTCCACTGGTATTGCAGCGCATAGTCGAGCGTGGCGCTGCCGTGGGCCGGGACATCGACCTCGAACACAAGGGTGTTGGCATCCTGCCGGGCCGGCTTGATGCTGGATGAGGTCAGGGTCCATTGGCTCCAGCGGTCCGGATGCTGGATCACGCTGATGGTGCGTGGTGTGTCCCCGGCATTGGAGAGCTGCACCTGGAAGGCTTCGTCAATGCGATCGTTGGCCTTGTCGTACTGGAAGTGGGTGCGGGTGCGCGTTGCATGCAGGTCGAAAGCATTGCCCAGGGTCAGGCTGACCGGTGTTTTCCTGGACGTGTCGGGCACGTTGTCCTGGCCGATGAACTGCAGGCTGCCGTCGGGGGCGGCTGCCAGCACGCGCATGATGCCGGCCGGCAGTGTTTTTGGCGCAGTGAAACGAAGTTCGCCGATGACCGGGGCACTTACCGGGTTGGCGTGACGCGAAGGCTCGGTGATCGGCTGCGGAGGCGTCCAGGCGGAGCCGGTCTGGAAGACCCATTCGCGTTCGCAATCGAGGGTGTCCGGTGCATACAGTGGTGTCAGGGTGACGCTGTTGTCGGGCAGGTTCACCCGGCCGGGGAGCGTGTACATCCGATAGGCATCGATGCTCTGTTGCACCGGTAGCGCGCGACTGACGGTGCCGGCCATCATCGGCCGGGGGCCGGAATAACGCGACTGGATGTTGGGTTGTCCGGCGAACAGCTTGATGTCGGCGTCTTGCCAGTCACGACCGCTGCGGTTGGCAATGCTGGCTTCGGCCGTCAGGCGCATGCGGCAGCGCGCTCCCGGCTGCAGGGTGCCGGTGTAGGCCGCGCGCCAGCCCAGGCCGTGGGTCGGGTAGCTGAGGGTGGCCTCGGCATGGCCGCCGGCATCGGCCTGCAGACGGACCTGCAGGCGCGATCCGGTGCCAGCCTCGCCGCTGATCAGCTTCACCGCGCTGTAATGGCGCACTACGGTCGGTCCGAACACATCGCCGCCGATCACCAGGGTGCCGTTGCGGTCGACGCGTTCAAGCTGGCCCTTGACCAGGACCTGCCCGTTCGCGCCGAGAATGCTTACCGGCTTGCCGATCTGCCCGAGCAGGGCATCGTTGCCGCCGGTGGCCAGCAGCACGCGTTGTGCAAGCACGCGCACGTGCCTGCCGCTGAAGTGCAGGCTGATCGCTTCCGGTTCCAGGTAGTCGGGCAGGCTGCCTACCACCAGATCCTGTGTGCCTTTCTCGAACCCGACCCGGCGTTGTTCCCGGACCATGGCATAGCCGCTGTCGACGGCACCCTGGCCGGGTTGGAACAGTGCATTGTCGCGGGCGTGGTAGATGGTGATGTCGGGACCGTCGGCGGCGAGCGCAGCGGTGACGGGAGCGGCAATCAGACCGGCGATGAATACCGATGTCAGGGCACGATGCATGGGGCAGCCTCCGAAGTGCGGAACCACGCCATCATAGCTGCGCCGACATGAACCGGGTTTGTCGCGCATTCAGCATGCACTGCTACCGGCACTGCAGGCGGCGCTGCTGGATGCAGCCGTGGCTGCGGTGATGGCGACCATGGCGGCTGCCGCGGTGGCGGCATTGACAGCGGCCCGCGTGGCCGCGTCGATGTCATCCGCGATGGGCAGGTCCTGCAATGCCTTCGCACGCGCCTGGACGCGCTTGCGCTGATCGCGCGGGTACATTGCCTGCAGCAGGCGGCAGGCGCTGGCCAGCTGGATCAGCATCGCGGTGCGCGGATCGGGCGTGTTGCCGTGCAGCAGCACGGCGTCGATGCGTGCGCGGATATCGCGCTCGGGCCGGTTGTCACGCTCGGGATAGCGTTGCACGGAAAAGATGAACAGCACGCGCGATTCGCGATGCTCCAGGGTGCCGCGTGCGACCAGTGCATCGAGCCACTGCTGCTGCAGGCCACGCAATTTGCGCGGCAGCCGATCGACCCAGTAACGGACCTTCTTGCCGGGCTTGTCGTGCAGCAGGGCCCGGATCGACACGAACGGCGCATCGTCGAGCGGATGGGCGACGTCCGTCACGAACAGCTTGCCGTCGTCGATGCGCAGCTCGCCGTTCAGGGTCATTTCCATCAGCGCCGCGCCAGCCAGACCGAACGGCAGGCCGATGCGCGCCTGTGCCAGCACCTGGCCACGTGCATCGTCGAGAGCCAGCAGCAGCAACTCCTCGGGCAGGTGCAGTTCATGGTTCCGGTCGACGAGCATGGCGATCCTCTCAGTCCGCTGCCTGTACGGCCTCGCGCAGCACGGAAGGCAAGGATACCGGCTTGCCGGCATGCGGGTCGATCCATACCAGGGTCACATTACCGTCGCAGTAAAGACGGCTGTCCTTGCGGTCGAGGATGCGATGGCCCAGCACGATCGAGCTGTTGCCCGTTCGTTCGGCGTGCAGGTGGACTTCGACGCTGGCCGGCCACTGGATCGGTGCCCGGTAATTGAGCTGGCAGGCGGCCATGACCGGTTTGCCGTTGGCCTTGTCCCAGATGCCTGGAAGGTGCGCCAGCCAGTCCAGGCGGGCCTGTTCCAGGTACGTGAGGTAGACCGAATTGTTGACATGGTTGAAGGCGTCCAGGTCACGCCAGCGGACCTCGATCGGAGCAGTGAACAGGGGCTTGGGTATGGGGTCGTTCATGCGCGTTTCCGTGATTTTGGTTTCGATGCGGGCGGCCTGGCCGCGGCGCGTTTGCGTGCGGGCGGTTTCAGGTGGGATTTCAGGAAGCGCCCGGTATGCGAGGAGGCATGCCCGGCAATGGTCTCGGGGGTACCCGTGACAAGGATGCGCCCGCCACCGGCACCGCCTTCCGGACCCAGGTCGATGACCCAGTCGGCGGTCTTGATGACATCGAGGTTGTGCTCGATGACCACCACCGTGCTGCCGTTGTCGACCAGCTGGTGCAGCACGTCCAGCAACTGCTCGATGTCGTGGAAGTGCAGGCCGGTGGTGGGCTCGTCCAGGATGTATAGCGTGCGCCCGGTATCGCGTTTGGAAAGCTCTCGCGAGAGCTTCACCCGCTGCGCCTCGCCGCCGGAAAGGGTGGTCGCGCTCTGGCCGAGCTTGATGTAGTCCAGACCCACCGCGCGCAGCGTCTGCAACTTGCGTGCAAGTGCCGGAACCGGCTTGAACAGTTCCAGTGCCTCCTCCACGGTCATGTCCAGCACCTCGGCGATGGTGTGGCCCTTGTAGGTGATCTCCAGCGTTTCGCGGTTGTAGCGCTTGCCGTGGCACACGTCGCAGGGCACGTAGACGTCGGGCAGGAAATGCATCTCGACCTTGATCAGGCCGTCGCCCTGGCAGGCTTCGCAGCGGCCGCCGCGCACGTTGAAGCTGAAACGTCCCGGCTTGTAGCCGCGCGCACGTGCCTCGGGCACCTGGGCGAACAGCTCGCGCAGCGGCGTGAACAGCCCGGTGTAGGTCGCCGGGTTGGAACGCGGCGTGCGGCCGATCGGCGACTGGTCGATGTCGACCACCTTGTCGAACAGCTCCAGGCCCTCGACCGTTTCATAGGGCGCAGGTTCGGTTGCGGCTCCGTTCAGTTCGCCGGCGACAATGCGGTACAGGGTGTCGTTGATCAGGGTTGATTTGCCCGATCCCGACACACCGGTCACGCAAGTGAACAGGCCGGCGGGAATCGACAGGTCCACATTTTTGAGATTGTTGCCGTGCGCGCCGCGTACATGCAGCCACCGATCGTCATCGGGCTCGCGCCGCACTTCGGGTACTTCGATGGATCGCTTGCCGGAGAGAAACTGCCCGGTGACCGAGCGCTCGCTGCCGAGCACGTTATCGAGCGAGCCCTGGGCGACGATTTCGCCGCCATGCACGCCTGCGCCGGGCCCGATGTCGAGGATGTGATCGGCCGCGCGTATGGCATCCTCGTCGTGCTCGACCACGATCACCGTGTTGCCCAGGTCGCGCAGGCGCGTCAGCGTGCCCAGCAGCCGCTCGTTGTCGCGCTGGTGCAGTCCGATGGACGGTTCGTCGAGCACGTACATCACGCCGACCAGTCCGGCGCCGATCTGGCTGGCCAGACGGATGCGCTGGGCTTCGCCACCCGACAGCGAATCGGCCTTGCGGTCGAGGGTGAGGTAGTCCAGGCCGACATCGACCAGAAAGCCCAGGCGCTCGCGGATTTCCTTGACGATCCGGGTGGCGATCTCGCCGCGCCATCCTTCCAGTTTCAGGTCCCGGCAGAAGGCCAGGGCGGTGTCGATGGAATCGCGACTGATCTCGGGCAGGGAGCGTCCGGCGACGAATACATGACGCGCGGAACGGTTCAGGCGCTGGCCGCCGCATTCGGCACAGGGTTTTTCGGCGATGTAGCGTGCCAGTTCCTCGCGCACACTTGCCGATTCGGTTTCGCGGTAGCGGCGTTCAAGGTTGGGCAGGATGCCCTCGAAGGCGTGCTCGCGGGTGACCTTGCCGCCGCGTTCGGTCAGGTAGCGGAATGCGATGGTCTCGCCGGCGGAGCCGTGCATGATCACGTCCTGCACGTGCCCGGGCAGCTCCCGCCATGGCGTATCCACGTCAAAGCCGTAGTGCCGGGCCAGCGACAGGATCAACTGGAAATAATGGGCGTTGCGGCGGTCCCAGCCGCGTACCGCGCCCCCGGCCAGCGACAGTTCGGGATGGCGCACCACCCGGGCGACGTCGAAGACCTGGGTGACGCCCAGGCCGTCACAGCCCGGGCAGGCGCCGACCGGCGAGTTGAAGGAAAACAGGCGCGGTTCGAGCTCGGGCAGGGCGTAGTCGCAGATCGGGCAGGCGTAGCGCGAGGAGAACAGGTGTTCCTGGTCCACGGGGGCTGCTCCTGCGCGTCCTGCGCCCGCAGCACTTGGACGTCCTTGTCCGGCGGCTGCTCCTGCGCGTCCTGCGCCCGCAGCACTTGGACGTCCCTGTCCGGCGTCCAGGTCGGCGACGATGGCCAGGCCCTCGCCCAGGCGCAGCGCCGTCTCGAAGGATTCAGCCAGGCGCTGCTTGAGTTCCGGGCGCGGGCGGAAGCGGTCGACCACCACCTCGATGGTGTGCTTCCTGCGCAGTTCCAGTGCGGGCACGGCCTCCAGTTCGTGCACGTGCCCGTCCACTCGTACGCGCACGAAACCCTGGGCGCGCAGTTGTTCGAAGACCTGGACATGCTCGCCCTTGCGTTCGCGGATCACCGGGGCCAGCAGCATCCATCGGTGATCGGGATCGAGCGCGAGGGTGGCGTCGACCATCTGGCTCACCGTCTGCGCTTCCAGCGGCGTGTCGTGGTCGGGGCAGCGCGGGCTGCCCACGCGGGCGAACAGCAGGCGCAGGTAGTCGTGCACCTCGGTGATGGTGCCTACGGTTGAACGCGGGTTGTGCGAGGTGGCTTTCTGTTCGATGGAAATGGCCGGCGACAGCCCCTCGATGCTGTCCACGTCCGGTTTTTCCATCATCGACAGGAACTGCCGCGCGTAGGCCGACAGCGATTCGACATAGCGGCGCTGGCCCTCGGCATAGATGGTATCGAAAGCCAGCGAGGACTTGCCCGAGCCGGACAGACCGGTGATCACGACCAGCCGGTCACGCGGCAGATCCAGGTCAAGGTTCTTCAGGTTGTGCGTACGCGCACCGCGGATGCGGATGGGGCTGCTCATGCATGATTCCGGAAAGGGTGCTTGTCCAGGGCATCCAGTCGCCTTGATGCCAGATTGCTACTATAGCAACGCGATCCTGTCGCAACGATTGCGACGGACCCTCACCGAAGCCAAGGAGTCACCGCATGAAAAGCTTGAGCACGATTGTCCTGGCCGCCACCATGACGGGGTCCATGCTGGCCATGCCGATGGCCCAGGCCGCCGGCCAGCAGGCCACCCGCCAGCAGGTGCGTGAACTGATGCAGCTGTCGGGGGTCTCGAAGGTCATGCAGACCATGTCCACCCAGATGAACCGGCAGATGTCGACGGTCATGCAGCAGTCGTTTCCGTGCGTGAAGGCCGGCTACTGGAACGGCTTCATCAATGCCAAGTCGATGAAGACGCTGCTGGACCGCATCGTGCCGGTGTACCAGAAACACTTCACCCGTGCCGAGATCGACGGCCTGCTGAAGTTCTACCGCAGCCCGCTGGGTCGCAAGGTCACCAGCACGATGCCGCAGATCATGCGCGAATCCATGCAGATCGGTCAGCAGTGGGGCCGTCAGCGTGCCGAGCAGATGTTCGCCACGCTGAAGAAGAACGGTACGCTGGATGCCGAGGGCAAATGCCCGGTGCCGAAGAAGACGGGCAAGTAAGACGCGCATCCGCCCGGCGACTTGAAAACAGGGAGCCGCGGTCCGGTGAAATGATCCGCATCCGGACAGTCGGGCGACTGGCTGCCGATGCCATGCATCGAAATGGAGAAACGCATGAAACGCTGGATGACCGTCCTGATACTTGCCATGGTTGCATGGCCCGTAATGAGCCTCGGCGCGGAACCGCTGCATGTCTATGGGCCGGGTGGGCCGGCTCCGGCCATGCGCGATGCGGCCGCCGTGTTCGCCAAGGCGCACGGTATCCGGGTGGAGGTCACAGCAGGTCCGCTGTCACACTGGGAGAAGGGCCTGCGCACCAACGGTGACGTGATCTACAGTGGCTCGGAGAACATGATGTCCTCCTTTATCGAGCGCTTTGCGGATATCGTCGAACCCGAAAGCGTGCGACCGCTTTATCTGCGTCCGGCCGCCATACTGGTGCGGCCAGGCAATCCACGGCACATTCGCGGCTTGCGCGATCTGCTCAAACCAGGGCTGCGCGTGCTGGTGGTGCACGGAGCGGGGCAAATCGGCATGTGGGAGGACATCGCGGGGCGTCTGGGCAACATGGACACCGTGCGGGCCTTGCGTTCGAACATCGTGTTTTTTGCACGAAACAGCGGGCAAGCCCTGAAGAAATGGAGGAGTGATCACGGAATCGATGCCTGGATCATTTTCCCGATATGGGCCATGGCGCATCCAGGCGTGGCAGATGTGGTGCCCCTGGAGCCGCAGTATCGCATCTACCGTGACTGCGGGGTGGCCTTGACGTTGCGCGGCAAGAAGCGCCCGCTGGCACGTGCATTCGTGGACTTCCTCGCCAGTCCGCAGGGCCGGAAAATCTTCGAGAAGCATGGCTGGCGCGAGCATGCGAATGCACGCTGATACTGGCTTGCCGGTGCGCCAGGCCGCATGCCATGACAGTGCGGCATCCCTTGAGAACGGAGCCATCCGGAATGGCGCAAAGCATGGGTCGGGCAGGCGACAATGAGTCTTGAGCTGTTCGCGCCGCTGCTGTTTGTCGGCGCCCTGCTGGCCGGCGCCATCGGTGCGCTGACCGGCATGGGGGGCGGAGTGGTGCTGATCCCGATGCTGGTGATCGGTTTCGGTGTCGATGTGCGCTATGCGGCAGGGGCCTCGCTGATCGCGGTCATCGCCACGTCCTGCGGCAGTGCCCTGCGTCGCCGGCAGGGGCTGTCCAACCTGCATGTCGGCGTGTTCCTGGAGATTGCCGCCGTGGCCGGGGCGGTGGGCGGGGCGCTGGTGGCCGGTCTGGTGCCCAAATCAGCGTTGGAGGCGATGCTTGGCGTAACCCTGTTGTTGTCTGCGGTGTTGGCGTTCCGTGTGCCGTCCTCGGCGGGCCAGCTCCCGGAAGGCAGCGATGCCCTGGAGCTGGCCGGTGGTTTCGAGGACGCAGGGCAGCACATCGAATACGCGCCGCGTCGCATTCCTGCAGGCTTTGCCCTGATGGGCGTGGCCGGCTTGATGTCCGGATTGCTCGGCATCGGTTCCGGGGCGCTGAAGACCCTGGCCATGGATCTGGTCATGCGCCTGCCGCTCAAGGTGTCCACCGCCACCAGCAATTTCATGATCGGCATCACGGCCGGAGCCAGCGCCGGCATCTATTTCAGCAAGGGCTACGTGGATCCGGTGCTGATCGGACCGGTGACGCTGGGCACGCTGGGTGGCGCCATGCTCGGGGCCTGGCTGCTGCCCTATCTGAGCACACGCTGGCTGCGGCCGTTCTTTGCCCTGGTGGTGGGTGGGCTGGGCGCGGAAATCCTGTGGGAGGCCTGGCGCGCATGGCACGGTTGAGACGCGATTATGCTGTTGCACAGGCCACGGCAGATGCGGTGCAGGCGGCGCGTCGGCGTCTGGTGTGGGTGCTGGTCACTCTCGCGACCCTGTTCCTGCTGGCCGGTCTTGCGCTGTACCTGGTGCGTCACGGCATGAGTGCGCCCAATTGGCAGTTGTTTGCCGGCGTGCCGCGTGGTTTGCATCGCCCCGGCCATATCCTTGCCCTGGCACTTCACGGCGACGCCTTGGCCATCATCGATCTGGGTGCACTGGCGCTGGTGGCGGCCCCAGTACTGCAACTGGCGTTGGCGGTAGCGGTCTTCATGCGTCGCCGCGATGGCCTGTATGCGTTTTTCAGCTTGCTGGTGCTTGCGATCCTGCTGGGCGGCCTGTCACTGGGGTGGTGGCTATAGGGGTGGCCGGACGTTGGGTGTCCCTCTATCGAGGAGCCATCCTCGGGTTTTGCGCGACTTGCGTGGGCGTTGTCGTCAAAGGTACAATCGCCGGTTCGCGCATGCGCGAATTACCGAACGGGCCGGCCTGCACGCGCCGGGCCCGGAATAATAACGACAGAAGGGTCTACCATCATGTACGCAGTCATCAAGACCGGCGGCAAGCAGTATCGCGTGATGCAGGGCGAGTACCTGCGCGTGGAAAAGCTTGACGTCGAAGTGGACGGCGCCGTCGAATTCGACCAGGTCCTGCTGGTCGGCGAGGGCGAGAACGTGATCGTCGGTTCGCCGACGGTGGCCGGTGCCAGGGTCAGTGCGAAGGTTCTTTCGCATGGTCGCGGCAAGAAGGTTCGCATCGTCAAGTTCCGCCGCCGCAAGCACCACAAGAAGCAGCAGGGGCATCGTCAGCATTACACCGAGATCGAGATCACGTCGATCGCGGGCGGCTCGAAGTAACGGGAGTCAGACACCATGGCACATAAAAAGGCAGGCGGTTCCACCCGCAACGGTCGCGATTCGAACCCCAAGTATCTGGGCGTGAAGATCTACGGCGGACAGGCGGTCGAAGCCGGCAACATCATCGTGCGTCAGCGCGGTACCCGATTCCATGCCGGTACCGGCGTGGGTCTGGGTCGTGACCACACACTTTTCGCGCTGGTCGACGGCAAAGTCGAGTTCAGGACCCGCGGCGAGAAGAACCGCAAGTTCGTGAGCGTGATCGAGGGCTGAACCCCGCACGGTCAGAAATACGACAGGGCCCCGCCATGCGCGGGGCTTTTGTTTGGCTGTGCAGGATCCGAGAATCGGGGTTCGGGGTTTGGTACTGCATGGTCGGCGATCCGTTCATGGCGCCTGCACGGACGTGATGCGGGCATCCCGTATCCCGAGGTGTGTGCGGCACGCGAGTACCCTATGATCGAAGCGCGTGTTGCAGCGCTTGCCTCCACCGAACCCGAATCGCATCATCCCGTATCCCCTCATCCCGGTCCCTCATGAAATTCGTCGACGAAGCCAGAATCAGGGTCAAGGCCGGCAACGGAGGCAACGGCTGCGTGAGCTTCCGGCGCGAGAAGTACATTCCCTTCGGCGGACCGGACGGTGGCGATGGTGGCCGCGGGGGTTCGATCTGGCTGCAGGCGGACGAGGGGCTCAATACCCTGATCGATTTCCGCCACCAGCGCGTGTTCAAGGCGCAGCGCGGCCAGGACGGCATGGGCAGCCAGATGTACGGCAAGGGTGGGGAGGACATGACCGTGCGGGTGCCGGTCGGCACCGTGGTCACCCATGTCGATACCGACGAGGTTATCGGCGACCTGACCTCACACGGGCAGCGCCTGCTGGTGGCCCAGGGCGGCAAGGGCGGCCTGGGCAACATGCATTTCAAGAGTTCGGTCAACCGCGCGCCGCGGCAGTCCACGCCCGGTACCGAGGGCGATGAGCGCGAACTGAAGCTGGAATTGAAGCTGCTTGCCGATGTGGGTCTGCTGGGCTTTCCCAATGCGGGGAAGTCGACCTTCATCCGTGCGGTTTCCGCGGCGACCCCGAGGGTGGCCGATTATCCGTTTACCACCCTGCACCCCGGACTCGGCGTGGTGCGCGTGGACACTGATCGCAGCTTCGTCATTGCCGACATCCCGGGACTGATCGAGGGTGCGGCCAGCGGCGCGGGGCTGGGTATCCGCTTCCTGCGTCATGTCGCCCGCACCAGCCTGTTGCTGCATGTGGTCGACATGGCGCCGATCGACGGCAGCGATCCGGTGCAACAGGTACGCGCGATCGAAGCGGAACTGGAGTCCTACGATCCGGCGCTGCTGGAGCGACCGCGCTGGCTGGTGCTGAACAAGGGCGACTTGCTGCACGCCGATGAACGCCAGGTCCGGGCAAGGGAGATCGTTGACGCGCTGGGCTGGAGCCGGCCGTGGTTCGTGATCTCGGCCGCGGCACGGGAGGGTACCCGCGATCTGTGCCTGCAGGCGCAGCGCTTCTTCGACGCCCGTCGCGAGGCCGAGCGCGAGGCTGCCCGCGCACGCGACGATGTCCGCATGCCAAACGGCGCGCCGGCTCAGGAGCCGCAAAGCTGATGGTGAATGGGGGGAATTGGGAGCGTGCCGGGCCCATGCCGGCCACAAAAAAGCCGGCGCGGGCCGGCTTTCCTGCGCACGGGACGACGGTGAACTCAGCCCAGTGCGTGAATGCGGGCGTTCAGCCGGCTCTTGTGCCGTGCGGCCTTGTTCCTGTGGATCAGGCCGCGCGAGGCGTAGCGGTCCAGGATCGGGGTGGCGTGCTGGAAGGCGGCGGTGGCGGCAGCCTTGTCGTTGGCTTCGAGGGCCTTTTCGACCTTCTTCAGCGCGGTGCGCATCATGGAGCGCGCACTGGCATTGCGCATGCGCGCATGCTCGGACTGGCGCGCACGCTTCTTCGCGGACTTGATGTTGGCCAAGGGATGACTCCGAATCGGGTGGCGTGGAAAAAGACGGTAATTATGGATGGGATAACCCACGTCGTCAACGCTTTACCGACACCATACCCGCCGGCCGCAGGCAGGAGAGCGGTGTGAGCAGACGCAGCCTGTTGCGCGGCATGATGTCCTTCAGCAGCGTGACCATGCTCTCGCGCGTGTTCGGGCTGGCGCGCGACATCGCCATCAATTCGGCCTTCGGCGCCAATGCCACCACCGATGCGTTCTGGGTGGCCTTCCGGATTCCCAATTTCATGCGCCGCCTGTTTGCCGAAGGCTCGTTTGCCACGGCGTTCGTACCGGTATTCACCGAAATCAAGGAAACCCGCAGCCATGCCGAACTGAGGGAGCTGACCGCACGGGTGGCCGGAACCCTGGGCGGCGTGTTGCTGGTGTTCACGGCGTTGGGCATCTTCTTTGCCCCGCAGGTGGCCATCCTGTTCACTCCGGGTGCGCTGGACGATCCGCACAAGCTCGATCTGACGGTGCACCTGCTGCGGCTGACGTTCCCATTCCTGTGGTTCGTGTCGCTGACGGCCATGATCGCCGGCGCTCTGAACAGTTTCGATCGCTTCGCCCTGCCGGCCTTTGCCCCGGTGCTGCTGAACCTGTGCATGATCGCCGGCGCCCTGTGGCTGGCGCCGCGCTTGCAGGTACCCATCCTGGCCATGGGCTGGGCGGTGATGGCCGGCGGCCTGCTGCAACTGGCGTTCCTGGTCCCGGCCCTGCATCGCATCCGGCTGCTGGTGCGGCCGCGCTGGGGCTGGCGCCACAGCGAGGTGCGCCGGATCATGCGCCTGATGGTACCGACGCTGTTCAGTTCGTCGATCTACCAGGTCAACCTGCTGCTCGATACCGTCATGGCCTCGTTCCTGCTGGCCGGATCACAGAGCTGGTTGTCGCTTTCTACCCGTTTCCTCGAATTGCCGCTGGGCGTATTCGGGGTGGCGCTGGGTACGGTGATCCTGCCCGCCCTGTCGCGGCATGTGGTCGGAGGCGACAACGGCGCCTATTCGCGCTCGCTGGACTGGGGTTTGCGCATTGCCCTGATGATTGCGTTGCCGGCCATGTTGGCGCTGTTGCTGCTGGCCACGCCGGTAATCGCCACGCTTTTCCAGCATGGCCGGTTCGATGCTTTCGATACCCGCATGGCCACGTTGTCGGTGATGGCCTTCGTGTCCGGCCTGCCGGCCTTCGCGCTGGTCAAGGTGCTGCTTCCGGCATTCTTCGCACGCCAGGACACACGTACGCCGATGCGCATCAGCGTGGTGGTGCTGCTGGCCAACATGCTGCTGGCCGTGGCGTGCGTGGCGCTGCTGTACGCCCTGTGGGCACCCCCCGCGCTCAGGCAGGGAAGCTGGCTGGAAGGCATCTCCCGGGTGCCCGGCCTGCACATGGCGCTGGGCATCGCCAGCGCGTTGTCCAGCTACCTGCAGCTGGCCCTGTTGTGGCGCAGCCTGCGCCGGGTCGGGATCTACCGGCCCCAGTGGCGTGGCTGGTGGCGCATCGGTCGCGTGCTGCTGGCATGTGCGGCGATGAGCGTGGTGCTGTGGCTGGGACGCGAATCGTGGACCGACTGGACCAGCGAACCGACCTGGACGCGGGTGTGGCGACTGGCGGTGCTGGTGGCGGCAGGCGCAGCCACCTACGTCGGCACGCTGTTTGCAGGAGGCTTCCGGCTGCGCGACCTGCGTGCCGACTGACGGCTTCCGGGCCGTTATACTCGCCTGATGACCGAGTTGTTCCGCGACGTTGCCGGCCCCTGCCTGGCGCCGGGTGGCAGCGTTGTCACCGTGGGAGCGTTCGATGGCCTGCACCGCGGCCATCGCGCCTTGCTGCGACGCGTGCGTGAGCGCGCGGACGCACTGCGCCTGCCTGCCGTTGCCAACAGCTTCGAACCCCTGCCGCGCGCGTATTTCTCGGCGCAGCCGGTGCCGCGTTTGTCCAGCGTGCGCGAAAAGCTCGAAGGCCTGTACGATGCAGGCATGGACCGCATCCTCCTGCTGCGCTTCAACGCCGCATTGACGGCGATGCCGGCAGAGGAATTCGTGCATCGGATCCTGGTCGAGCGGCTGGCGGCGCGCGAGGTCTGGGTCGGCAGGGATTTTCGCTTCGGACACCGGCGTGGCGGCGATTTCACGCTGCTCGAGCGCATGGGCCGGACCCTGGGGTTCAGGGCGTGCGCGATGGAGCATCATCATGAGGGTGGTGAGCGCATTTCCTCCAGCGCGGTGCGCGAGGCGCTGGCCAGCGACGATTTCGAGCGCGCCGAACGTCTTCTGGGGCGACCGTTTGCGATCTCCGGCCGGGTGGTGGAGGGCAGGCAACTGGGCCGTTCCCTGGGCTATCCGACGGCCAATGTTCCGCTGGGCAGGCGCATCGCGCCGATCTCGGGCATCTTTGCCGTGCGCGTGGACCTGGCGGACGGGCGTATGGGCCTGCCCGGCGTGGCCAGCCTGGGCGTGCGCCCGACCGTCAACCGCCTGCCCCGGCCGCTGCTGGAAGCACACCTGTTCGACTACGACGGCAACCTGTACGGCTCGCGCATCCGCGTCTCGTTCGTGCGCAAACTGCGCGAGGAAGCCCGGTTCGATGACCTTGATGCCCTGATTGCGCAGATGCATCACGATGCCCGGCAGGCCCGCGCGCAGCTGGGTGTCGCCCATGCCCCGACCGGCGGTCGCGCATGAGGGACTTGCCTTGCGCGGACGGGTCGACAAAGATGCCACTTTTGCCCGCAGGGCGCCCTGTGCGCGCTCTTGCCTTGACTCCCGATCCGGACCCGCACATTCCATGAGCCAGGATTACAAAAGCACCATCCATCTGCCGCAGACCGATTTCCCGATGCGCGGCAACCTGCCCGGGCGCGAACCGCATTGGCTTCAGGCCTGGGCGCAGGAGGATCGCTACGGCCAGATCCAGCAACACACGGCCGGACGCGAGCGTGTGTTCGTCCTGCATGACGGCCCGCCGTACGCCAATGGCGCCATCCACATCGGGCATGCCGTCAACAAGGTGCTCAAGGACATTGTCGTCAAGGCGCACCTGCTGGCCGGCTATCGCGCACCCTACGTACCTGGCTGGGATTGCCACGGACTGCCGATCGAAATCGCGGTCGAGAAGAAATACGGCAAGCCGGGCGAGAAGCTCGATGCCGCCGCCTTCCGCCAGAAGTGCCGCGAATACGCCGCCCAGCAGGTCGATGTGCAGCGCGAGGGCTTCAAGCGCCTTGGCGTGCTGGGTGACTGGGACCGTCCCTACCAGAGCATGGATTTCCGCTTCGAGGCCGACATGCTGCGCGCGCTGGCGCGCATCGTGGGCAATGGCCACATGGTGCGCGGCTTCAAGCCGGTGCACTGGTGTTTCGATTGCGGATCGGCGCTGGCCGAAGCGGAGATCGAATACGCCGACAAGCGTTCGCCGGCCATCGATGTGGCCTACGACGCGCTCGATCCGGACGCCATGGCCGAGCGCTTCGGTGTCGATCGCGGCAATGCCGTGGTCTGCGTGCCGATCTGGACCACCACGCCCTGGACCCTCCCGGCCAGCATGGCCGTCAGCGTCGGCCCGGCGCTCGATTACGTGCTGGTCGAAGGTCCGCCGCGCGAGGGTGCCCGGGTGCTGATGGTGGTGGCGGCATCGCTGGCCCAGGCCGTGATGCAGCGCTACGGCGTCGACGAGGTGCGTATCCTGGGGCATGCATCGGGCGAGCGGCTGGAAAACCTGGTGCTGGCGCATCCGTTCTATGAGCGCGAGATCCCGATCCTTCTCGGCGAACATGTCTCGGACGAGGACGGCACCGGTGCGGTGCATACCGCCGCGGGACACGGCGTGGACGATTTCGCGGTGGCGCAGCGTTACGGGCTGGTCGAGGCCTATCCGGCGCACGAACTCAATCCGGTCGATGCGCGGGGCGTATACCTGCCGGGCACGCCACTGTTCGAGGGGCAGCACATCTGGAAGGCCAACGCAGCGATCATCGAGCTGCTGCGCGAGCGGGGCCGGTTGCTGGCACTGGCCGAGATCGAGCACAGCTACCCGCACTGCTGGCGACACAAGACCCCGGTGGCGTTCCGCGCCACACCGCAGTGGTTCATCAGCATGGACAAGGAAGGGCTGCGTGAGACCGCACTCACCGCCATCCGCGCGGTGCGCTGGGTGCCGTCCTGGGGCGAGCAACGCATTGCCGGCATGGTCGAGGGCCGTCCGGACTGGTGCATCTCGCGCCAGCGCACCTGGGGCGTGCCGATTGCCCTGTTTGTGCACAAGCGTACGCAGGAGCCGCATCCGGATAGCATCGCCCTGCTAGAAAAGGTCGCGCAACGTGTCGAAAGCCAGGGCATCGACATGTGGGACACGCTCGATCCGGCCGAGTTGCTGGGCGAGGACGCGTCCGAATATGAAAAGGTCACCGACGTGCTGGACGTGTGGTTCGATTCGGGCGTGACGCATGCCTGCGTGATCGACCAGCGGCCGGAACTGCAGGCCGGCGACGCCGGGACCTATCGCGTCATGTATCTGGAAGGTTCGGACCAGCACCGCGGCTGGTTCCAGTCCTCGCTGCTCACCTCGGCCGCCATGCATGGACGCGCGCCGTACCATGCCGTGCTCACCCACGGTTTCGCCGTGGACCAGAACGGGCGCAAGATGTCCAAGTCACTGGGCAACGTTGTCGCGCCGCAGAAGGTATTCGACACCCTGGGTGCCGACATCCTGCGCCTGTGGGTGGCCGCGGCCGATTACCGCAACGAGATGGCCGTTTCGGACGAGATCCTCAAGCGCGTTGCCGACAGTTACCGGCGCATCCGCAACACCTGCCGCTTCCTTCTCGGCAACCTGGCCGGTTTCGACCCGGCGTCCGACCTGCTGCCGGCCGGACAATGCCTGCCGCTGGACCAGTGGGCCGTGCAGGCGGCGCACGAGGTGCAACAGGCCGTGACGGGTGCCTACGAGCGCTGTGATTTTCCGGAAATCGTGCAGCGCGTGCAGAACTTCTGCACCAACGAGATGGGTGCGCTGTACCTGGACATGACCAAGGACCGTCTGTACACCATGCAGGCCGACAGCCTGGGGCGTCGTTCGGCGCAAAGTGCCATGTACCGGGTGCTCGAGGCGCTGGTGCGCTGGCTGGCGCCGGTGCTGAGCTTCACCGCCGAGGAAGTGTGGCAACACATGCCCGGATCGCGTGCGCAGAGCGTTTTCTTCGAGACCTGGCACAACGACCTGCCTGCCGTGCAGGGTGGGGTCGACCAGCGGCGCTTCTGGAGCGACCTGCTGGCCATCCGCGAAACCGCCTCGCACGTGCTCGAGGGCATGCGCAAGTCGGGCCGGATCGGTGCCTCGCTGGATGCCGGCATCACCCTGTACCTGGATGCGGATCTGATGGATCGCTATGCCGATGCAGCCGGTGAACTGCGCTTTTTCTTCATTACCTCGGACGTGCAGCTGGCGGCACTGGACCAGCGTGACGAGCATGCCGAAAAGGTGGCTCTTGACGATGTCCAAGCCTGGGTGTCGGCCGCCGTGAGTTCGGCGAACAAATGCGTGCGCTGCTGGCATCGCCGTCCGGATGTGGGAAGCCATGCCGGCCATCCGCAGCTTTGCGGGCGTTGCGTGCAGAATGTCGAGGGTGACGGCGAAGACCGTCGCTGGTTCTGAATTTTCTTACCTTGCCCGGACACGCTTTCATGCCTTCCCGTTCGCAACCCCATGCCTTGCGCTGGCTGTGGCTCTCCGCTGCAATCATCGTCCTCGACCAGCTCAGCAAGGCCTGGGTGCTTGCCGTGCTGCATCCTGGCGAACAGGTGCCGGTCATCCACGGCTTCTGGTACTGGACACTGGCCTTCAACAAGGGCGCGGCCTTCAGTTTCCTGGCCGACGGCGGCGGCTGGCAACGCTGGTTCTTCACCGTGCTTGCAGCCGCCATCAGTACGGCACTGGTGGTCTGGCTCCGGCGCACCCCGCGCCGCGACTGGCGGACCGCCTTGCCGCTGGCCCTGATCATCGGCGGGGCACTGGGCAACCTGATCGACCGCCTGCACGCCGGGCAGGTGACCGACTTCGTGCTGCTGTATTTCGGCCGCTGGGCCTATCCGGCCTTCAATCTTGCCGATTCGGCAATCACCGTGGGCGCGGTACTGCTGGTGGCCTTCAACCTGTTCGGAGGGACCCGGCCGGGCAGCGAATGAGGGCGCCAGACGCCACGGTCCTAGCCATGGGCAGGGAAGGTGTGTGCCGCGTTTGCAGTACACTGGGCACCGTCACGGGCTCCGACCCGTTCGGATCGCCACAGCCCTTGTCCCCGATCTTCAGAAGGGCAGGGGCGTAACACGCGATTCAGTGCGAAGCCCGAGCCCGCGTGTCCCTGCTTTCGGGCAGGATCCCAGTTGCTGCAGTGATCGAGCCATGGAAATCATTCTCGCCAACCCCCGCGGCTTCTGTGCCGGTGTGGACAGGGCCATCGCCATCGTCGAGCGGGCGCTGGAGTCCTACGGCGCGCCGATCTACGTGCGACATGAAGTGGTGCACAACCGGTTCGTGGTCGATCGCCTCAAGCAGCAGGGTGCCGTATTCGTCGACGAACTCGACGAGGTTCCCGACAACGCCACCGTGATCTTCAGCGCCCACGGCGTGTCCAGGGCCGTGCGCGAGGAAGCCGACGCGCGTGCCCTGAAGGTATTCGACGCCACCTGTCCGCTGGTGACCAAGGTGCACATGGAGGTGGCCCGCCTGAGCCGTCAGGGGCGCAGCGTGGTGCTGATCGGTCACGCCGGACATCCCGAAGTCGAAGGCACCATGGGACAGTGGAATCCCGGTTCCCCCGGCCGCATCATGCTGGTGGAATCCGTCGAGGACGTGGCAAGGCTCGACGCCGATCATGCCGGTCCGCTCGCCTACGTCACCCAGACCACGCTTTCCGTGGATGACACCAAGGCCATCATCGCGGCCCTGCGCGTACGCTTCCCGGCCATCGAGGGCCCGCGCAAGGACGACATCTGCTATGCCACGCAAAATCGCCAGGACGCGGTGCGCCGCCTTGCGCAGAGCGTGGATCTGATGCTGGTGGTCGGTTCGGTCAACAGCTCCAACTCCAACCGCCTGCGCGAGCTGGCGGCCAAGCAGGGCACACCGGCCTACCTCATCGATGGTCCCGCGCATATCGACCCGGCGTGGTTGCAGAACACGAACCGCGTGGGTGTCACCGCCGGCGCCTCGGCCCCGGAACAACTGGTGCAGGAAGTCATCGCCTGGCTTCGGACCCACGGCGGCGACAGCGTGCGCGAACTCGACGGGGAGCCCGAAAGCATCACCTTCGCCCTTCCCAGGGAGCTGCGCACCGCGACCGGATAGCTGCCCGGAAAAGCCACCGGCTTGCGTCACCGCGCCGGCATGCCTAGAATTCCCGCTCTTTGCCGTTGTAGCTCAGTTGGTAGAGCAACTGATTCGTAATCAGTAGGTCGGAGGTTCGACTCCTCTCAACGGCACCACTCATGCATGGAACGGGTGCCCGTAGGTGCCCGTTTTCATGTGGGTGATTGAAGCGCGAGGACTTTCGCGCACCCCTGGAATGTGATGCCGATCACACATTTGGCGCTGATCCGGCCGTTGATCGGGTTTCTGACGCCGTTTGTCCGGAGACGACTGGATTCTTTCCGCGGGCGTTCTAGTCTAGACACGGGGAAACGCACTGGGGGTGCGATACATGATTCGATACCGCTCGACCCGAAGCACGGCCCTTGCACGTCCGTGCCGCGAACGTCGCAAGGCTGCCAGGAATGGCAAGCGGCCGGGTGCATGTCGTCGTGTCTGCGGGTTCACGCTGGTCGAGTTGATGATCACGCTGGCCGTGGCGGCCATCCTGACCGTGATCGCGATTCCCAGTTTCAAGCGCATCACGCTGTCCAACCGCCTGAGCACCACCGCCAACGACCTGGTCGATGCGATCAACACGGCGCGCATGGCTGCGGTCAAGCGCAACACATTCGCGCAGTTTTGCAGCGACGTGGCCGCCAATAACGGTGGCGACACGCTTGGCACGGCCTGTTCCGCGGCGCCGCTGCCTGGCGCGGTGGTGGAGCTGGAGGATGCCGCCACCAACGCGACCCTGAAGATCCAGGCGGGAACGTCCAAACTCACCACGCCGCTGCAGGTGTCGGGCACGATCCAGGCTGTTCGCTTCGACGGGCAGGGGCTGGGCCGGCCGGTAGGCAGTACGGGCGTGATGACCGGCGTGGTCGCCGACATCTGCACCAGCCAGATGAGCTCCGATAACCACCGGGTGATCTCGATCACCACCGGCACCATAGTCACCACCGCGACCACGTCGGGGAGTTGTCCGTGATGATTTGCAACACCAAACCCGCACATCATGCTGCAGTTCGCGCGTGTCGATCCCGCCGTCAGTCGGGCGTCGGCCTGATCGAGGTCATGGTCGCGGTGCTGGTGCTGTCAATCGGTTTCCTGGGCGTTGGCGCCTTGCTGGCAATGTCGCTGTCGACCAACAACAGCGCCATGGCGCGCAGCCTGGCGACTATTGACAGCTATTCCATTCTCGATGCCATGCGCGCGGATCTGAATAATGCGAAAGGAGGCAAATACAACACCACAGTCATCGGATCCAACTGTCCTGTCGCGGGAGGCTCACTTGCATCCACTCAATTATCGACATGGTGCCAGCGCCTTGCTGCCGACCTTGGGCCTCTGCCCACGACTAAGGGTAATGTCAATTGCAATGCACTTGGACAGAACAATGCAATCGCCGGTGATTGCACCGTCACGATCCAGTTCGACGACAGTCGCGCCGGCGTGGGCGGCAGTACGACACAGACCGTGATCACCAAGGCCATCCTATGAACATGCGCAAGACCCGCGAAAGCTTGAGTACACGGCATGGCCAGCGTGGCTTCAGCCTGATCGAACTGATGATCGCCATGGTGCTGGGTCTGATCGTGATTGCCGGTGCCGGCAGTGTGTTCCTGGCCAGTTCGCGCACCTATCGCACCAACACGGCGCTCAGCGAAGTGCAGACCAATTCGCGCATTGCCTTTGAACTGCTGGCGCGCGATATCCGCAATGCCGGACAAAGCGCCTGCAACAACAACGGCCGCGTCGCCAACGTGCTCAACGACAGGAACACCGACTGGTATGCCAACTGGGCCAATGCCGTGCATGGTTACGACGGCGGGCAGGCCGATCCGGCGGTGGCTACGGGCGGCGGCGTCGGTCAGCGCGTGGCCGGTACGTCGTCCATGCAGATTCTTGGTGCGGGATCGACCGATCTGAGTGTGGCCAGCCACAATCCGACTTCGGCGCAGTTCAAGCTCAACGACAAGAGTTCTGACCTGCAAAGCGGGGATTTCATCATCGTTTGCGACCCCGACCACATGGTCATGGTGCAAATCACCAATTACAACAATGCCAACGTGACCCTGGTGCACAACACCGGCACCGGCACGCCCGGGAACTGCTCCAAGGGGCTCGGGTACCCGACAAGCTGTTCGACAAACGGCAACAGCTACGCCTTTCCGACCAATTCGGTGATCGCCAAACTCGAGGCCTCTGACTGGTACATCGGCAACAATCCGGTGGGCGGCAAGTCGCTGTACAAGATCAGGCTTATCAATGCTGCGGGCGTCCCGACCACACAGACCCAGGAAATGGTGCGCGGCGTCGATGACATGCAGATCAGCTACCACCAGCCACCCAATACCAATTTTGTCAGCGCGGCGGCCGTGACCAACTGGGCGTCCGTGGACGCGGTGCGCATCGACCTCAAGCTGGAAAGCAGCGACAAGCGCGTGGGCAATACCGCGCAGCCGATCCAGCGCAGCTTTACGGCCACCACCACCGTTCGCAACAGGGTGAAATGATCATGCGCGTCGCAACGCCACTCTCTACTTACGGAAATCGCATCGCTGGCATGCGCGTTGCTGCGCGCCATGGTCGCTATCCATCGTTCGTCACGACGCAGCAGCGCGGCGTGGCGCTGGTGATCGCCCTCCTGTTGCTGGTGGTGATTACCCTGGTGGGTTTTTCCGCCGTGCGCAGCACCATCATCCAGCAGAAGCTGGCCGCGAACATGTACGACCGTGAAGTGGCCTTCCAGAACGCCGAGGCCGCAATGCGCGCCGCGGCCCAGCAGATCGCCTCCAACCCGGGTCTGGTGGCGCGCAACTGCCAGGCCGGCGGCGTGGCGTGCCTGACCAACCCCTTCGACGATCCCAACCTCCCTGCGGGCTCCATTCATACCATCGTGGCCGGCACGGCGGCAGGACAGTACGTCGCGGGGGGCAACACCACCGGGCAGCCGCAATACGTCATCGAGAACATGGGCAACTGGAGCGACCCCGGATCGAGCACCGGCTTCGGCCAGACGGCCAATGCGCACAACTACGGGGCGCAGGGTCTTTCCTCGTCTTCACTTTTCTACCGCATCACCGCACGCAGCGGCGATCCGGCAGCGAGCAGTACCGGCAATCGCGCCATCGTGACCCTGCAGGCCATGATCAAGCAGGGTTGAGGCCAACGAGCACGCATCTGAACGAAACACCAGGGGTCATGCCATGAACCGCCAATTTGTCGACAACAACCGCCCCGCGCGCTGGCTGCAGCGGTTGCGCACCATCGGCATATCGATGCTGGTTTCCTCTTTTCTGGTGGTCTGTGCCCAGGCCGCGGTACCGGTTGATCAGCAGCCGCTGGTGATCAAGAAGCCGCAGGCATCGAACATCGTCCTGATGCTGGATGATTCGGGGTCCATGGGCTGGGATTTCATGCCCGATTATTACTTCATCAACAACAACTGGAACAACGATGCATGGATCGATTCGTCCAACAATGGCGTGTACTACAACCCCAATGTGCTGTACGTGCCACCGCCCCGGGCGGATGGAACCTACTACCCCAATGCAAACGGGTTGACCAGCGCCTGGAGCGATGGTTTTCACGGGACTGGCGTGCAGGACCTTACCCTGTATACCGGATGGATCTATTCGTATTCAGTGCAGAAAAGCGTGCCGTCGGCTGGAGGCACCTCGGTCACAAAGACCTACAACAATTTTTCAAACAGTGACTGCAAGGATGAAGTGCACAATCTGATTGACTATGGTTACAACGTCATCAGCTGGACGTACCAGGCTGGAGTTTGTTCAATTACCTACCAGACGTCAGGTTCATATCGGACTGTAGGGTTCTTTCAATATTCCACGGGCCCTGCGGCTGGCCCCTATACGGTGTATTACGTGACGGCCAACGCGGCCGATTGCCAGTATGCACCTGCACCCACGCGCTGCGTGGGTCAGTCCGATACCTCCGGTGCCTCGGCTCCGGCCGGAGTGGCAGTGGGACAGAACATTGCCAACTGGTTTGCCTATTACCACACGCGCATCCTGATGGCCAAGAGCGGCCTGATGGAGGCGTTTTCGGGAATCAACCCGGATTTCCGCATCGGGTTCGGTTCGATCAACGGGCGTAACAACGGTGCCTTGCCGTCACCCACGGCAAGCTACAACGGGCGCACGATTGCCGAGGTCCAGAAGTTCGGTGATGGGACGGCGGGTACGCAAAAAGCCGCGTTCTGGCGCTGGCTTGTCGGCGTGTATCCATCCGGTGGCACGCCATTGCGGGTTTCCCTGGACGCGGTAGGCAAGTACTACCAGTCTGCCCAACCGTGGCAGACGTCCAGCACCGACCAGACCGAACTGGCCTGCCGCCAGTCCTACACCATCCTCACCACGGACGGTTTCTGGAACGGCTGGAGTCCAGGCGTAGGCAACACTGACGGCGCCAACGGCAGCACGATCAAGGGGGTCAATGGCCAGAGCTATACCTATACTGCCGCCGCCCCGTATGCTGACAACCAGTCCGATACCCTGGCCGATGTGGCCATGTACTACTGGATGAATGATCTGCGTACGAATGTTGCCAATGAAGTCGTACCCAATGCCGAAGACCCGGCCTTCTGGCAGCACATGACGACGTTCACCATGGGGCTTGGCTTCACGCCGCAGAACATCTCGCCCAGTGGCACGACCATCGACCAGATTTTCAACTGGGCACGGGGCGGCACACCCATCAGCGGGTTCAGCTGGCCTGTTCCGACTTGGAACTCAATCAACAATATTGCCGATCTGGCGCATGCCGGAGTGGATGGGCATGGTGGTTTCTATTCGGCCAAGAATCCGCAGGCCTTCGCCAGCGGCATACGTGACGCGTTGAAACGCGCGGGCGAGCGCATCGGTACGGGCGCCAGCCTTGCGGCCAACTCGACCCAGCTCAAGACCGGAACGGTCGCCTACCAGGCCAATTACTACACGGTCAAGTGGAAAGGTGATCTGAAGGCATTCAGTATCGATCCGGTGACGGGCAAGATCTCCACCACACCGACATGGCAGGCAACAAAGGCGCTTCCTTTGCCCGGCTTGCGCAATATCTATACCTATAACCCGACTGCAGTCAGCAGCACCAAGCAATTTGTGCCGTTCAATGACCCGAAGAATCTTTCTGCCGCAGAAAAGGCTGCTCTCGGAACAACCACGACCGACCAGACCAACGTTATCGACTACCTGCGCGGCAGCGCGACCATGGAAGAGCGCAATGGTGGCATCTTCCGCAATCGCGACACCCCGTTGGGCGACATCGTCAATTCCCAGCCGGTGTATGTGGGTGCGCCGGACACCAATCAGTTCGTCGGTGCAACGTTCACCGGGTCGGCTTCCTATCCATCATTTGCCAGTGCGCAGGCTTCACGCAGCGGGGAAATCTATGTGGCCGCCAACGACGGCATGCTGCATGGATTCGATTCCAGCACGGGCACGGAAACCTTTGCCTACATGCCGGCCGCAGTCATCACCAGTGGCATCAAGGACCTGTCGAATCCGTACTACGGAACTTTTTCGGTACCCCACCAATTCTTCAATGATGGCGAGCTGACAGTGGCCGACGTGTATTACACGGGCTCCTGGCATACGGTACTGGTGGGTACTACGGGCCGTGGTCCGGCAATGGCCGTCTACGCCCTGGACGTGACCGACCCCACCAACATCAAGTTCCTGTGGGAGCGTTCAGCCGGTGACGGATTGCCCAACAGCGGATATATCGGCCAGATGGTGGGCAAGCCGGTGATCGCGCAGACTGGCAACGGCAACTGGTCGGTGCTGATCGGTAATGGCTACAACAGCGCCAAAAATACCGCTGCCCTGCTGCAGTTCGACATTCAGACAGGACTGTTGACGGTGCACACCACGGCGCTGCCAACCACCAACAACGGCCTGGCCGCTCCGGCCATCTGGATTGACAACCCGAACAACGGCATCAGTACACAGGCCTACGCCGGTGATCTGGATGGCAACGTATGGTCGTTCACGCTGTCCTCGGCCGGTGTTCCGGTGCCCACCAGTGTGGGGACCCTCGTGTTCACCGCCAAGGATGCGGGCGGTACGCCGCAGCCGATCACGGCCGGCATGCTGGCCGGCAAAGACTCCAATACCGGCAACGTGTGGCTGTTCTTCGGCACCGGGCGTTACCTGAGCACCAGCGATTTGCTCAATACATCCACGCAGACCTGGTACGGGATCATCGTGCAATCGCCGGTCACCAGCCTGGTAAGTTCACTCAGTGCCGGCAGGTCTGCACTGATACAGCGGTACATCATTGCGCAGACAGCGGGGAACCCCACGGCCAATCCGCCGGTACTGCCTGCCCGTGTAGTGACATCACGCCCGGCCACCTCCGACATGACCCGCAAGGCAGGATGGTATATGGACCTGCAGACACCGGTGGCTTCGGGCAGCAGCACTTCCTACATCAACGAAGGTGAGCGCATGGTGACGCCTAGCCAGTTCCAGGGCAGCCTGCTTCTCGGCACCACGCGCATTCCCCAGGCGACCGATCTGTGCAACCCGTCGGGCAGCGGCTGGATCATGGCCATCGATCCATTCACCGGCACCAATCCGGCCCAGAATTTCTATGATGTCAACAACGATGGAAGCATCAATGGTGGGGATTCGGTGACTGTCGGTGGCAAGCAGATGCCGGCGGCCGGTGTCGGATTCACCTCGCTGCCGAACAACCCGATCTTCGTCGGTGCAGCCATGCTGGTCAGCTTCGACAACGGCAGCACCAGCAGCCTTATGACCTCGGGTACCTCGGGCGGCGTGGGCCGGGTGTCGTGGCGTGAACTGACGACGCAGTAAAAGGATGCATGACGATGAAACGACACATACGCCAGGCTGCAACGACCATGCATCATGCGCATTGCCGGGACCGGCATCGAACCGGTTCCGGCCCCGACCGGGGCTTCACCCTGATCGAGCTGATGATTGTGGTGGCGGTGATTGCGATTCTGGCTGCTGTGGCCTATCCGTCCTACGTGCGCTACATCACCAAGACGCACCGGGTCGCAGCGGAAGGCTGCCTGTCGGAGTATTCCAACTGGATGGAACGCTTCTATACCACCAACCTGCGATACGACAAGGACACGGGAGGAACCGCCGTGGCGCCGCCGTTCACCACCATGGACTGCGCAGCCACCAGCCAGACCGGCAACGACTACACCTATGCCTTTGCCGCCGGTCAACCCACCCGCACCACCTACACGATTACCGCCACGCCGATCAATGCGCAGGCCAGCCGCGACACCACCTGCGCCGCGCTTTCCATCGACCAGTCGGGTACCCGGACGGTGAGCGGTTCGGGTACCGTGGCCCAGTGCTGGTAGACATGTAAAGGTCAAGCATGCGGTTTGAACCGGCATGCCTGGCCGTGCGAGCAGGACACCGGTTTCGCACTACGCCCACCCGTGCCGCGGGGCCTGGGCAGCAGAAGTTCCGCACTTCGCGCCCCGGATTTTGGTGAAGTTTTTGGGCGAAGTGAATGAAGTCAAAGAGTTGCGGTGACGGACCGCCCGAGTTCGACAGTTAGTCGCGTAATCCATTGATCGTATTGAGTCTGACCTCAAAACCGTGGACTACAGCTGGGCTTGCTGGAGAGCTGGACCCCATCCCTTGGACAGTCATTGGACGCGGATAAGTGCCTTCCTCCATCATGAGCGCAACGCTCTGGAGAGAAGCCATGAGACGCAAACGACGGACCCATTCGCCTGAGTTCAAAGCCAAGGTCGCCCTGGCGGCGATTCAAGGCGAACTGACGA